>ERZ773193.1144-NODE-1144-length-35607-cov-3.282544_pt1 | contig 35607 bp, 40 predicted proteins | sample MGYA00511110_ERZ773193 | MGnify/ENA primary metagenome ERZ773193 (study PRJEB29015, sample SAMEA2737784) | human gut metagenome | biome: human gut; feature: human-associated habitat; material: faeces | place: China | collected 2012 ...
ATCAACGGCGAGAGTTCGGCCACCAAACCCATGTTATACTCGAAAGCACGAGACAACTCGTGAGTTCCTGCTGCAGCGCAAGTAAATGCCATCGCCGCAGCCAGCTCCACCCCGGAAAACACGTTCAGGGAAACCGTTTCCCGCATCAGCGAGGTCAACATTTCCAGTACTTCACGTTTACCTTCTAACAAGCCCGTTGTATCGACTCCCGTTGCCAGATACATCGCTCCATCTTTGTCTATTATTCCCATAGCCTATAATTTTTAATGTCGTTTTAATTATATAATATAGTTTCCGCCGAAAATACCCCCCTTGCCAACTAATAATTATTCACTTTTATTGCAACATTGTAAATCACTTGATATAATTACATACCTTTGTATCATATAAATTACAATTTACGGGGACAATGAAAAAGATATTATTTATCACGGCGTGTGTACTTTTCGGGCTGGAATGCACAGCTCAAATCAAGTCTTTCTCGGCAGCAAAACCTATCATTAAAGAGAAGGAAAGGGAAATAACATACGATAGCACTAGAAATTTCGTGTGGAAAGATGTTGAGGAACTTCTGGGGCAGGAATTATATGCTATTCCACAACCAGAAAAATTACAGAAATACGGGTACACCTATTTTTACAAAGAATATAATCGTACTAAAGACAATTCCTACTATACAAAAACTTACGAATTATACGCAGGAAAAACATTTATCGTAGATTCCATACTACCACGCCCTTACGATTTTAGTAAATATTGGAAAAATTATCCCGTTCTTAAATTAAGAGAAAAAAACGAAGGCAGCGTTTACTATTACCTCTATGATCCTAGGGATTTTCGAATGTTTCCATTTATCATCATGGGATTTTACGAGAAAGAGAAAACGTAGCACATGGGAAAAAACTCGTTATCAAGAAAGACAAAAAAACATGGGCTGGTTATTACGAGGAAACAGACGTTCCTATTTATGACGTGATCACTAGTTTACAGCTTGTATATCACACCTTGCACGATCCCGGAAATTTCTTCCCAATATCAAACCCGTAAATAAGTACTCTCCGAAAAAGCCACTTTATCCTGCCGGGAGAAAAAGAGGTAAAGATGCAGTGTCTCCGTGGAAGCCAAACCGGAATCGGGTATCGTGAACTCCGCCCGACACTCTTCCCGCCGAGCCACGACACCGGGGAACAAGCGCGGGGAAGTCGGGTAAGAATCATAAAAATACCCCACCCGGAGCCAGTCCGATGCACGAGACAGTTCCCGGTCCTCCCGGTTTTCCCAAACGACCGAGATCACCCACCCTTGCCGGTCCGCCCGGGCATTTACCGGACGGAACAACGGCCCCACGCTGAAACGGAATGCCGGGTAGTTCGCCACCCCTCGCTCGTCGCAGGCCTCGGCATTCGCGTGATGAAATTTCGTCAACCGGGTCTGACCTGCCACGCCGGGAGCCATGTCCCAAACGGGAATCCCTGTGATCTGCTGGAAATAATACCGTTTTAGGTAAACCATCATCCGGAACACGGCTATTGACTTTTCCTGGGCGGATGTTTTCACTAACTTCCGCCCGTCCTTTTTCCTTCCCTCCCGCAAACGAGGGTTCCGACTCTTGCACTGGCACAATTTTCCCGCCTTGAAATAATAGGTAATCCCATCCATTTTCCATTTTTTTCTCCGTTCTCCATCCGGTAACAAAACTTCCATGATACGCTTTTCATTAGATTAAACACTTACTTGATCCACACTCTCGCCTTACTCCCAAACCTACCCCCTCCATATCAATATATATAAATCGGGAAAAATACCCCTCATGGATCGAACACTTATCGAATACTTATCGGTAACTTATCGATGACTTATGCCCGAGACTACGGAGAAATACACTGGAATTGAGAAACATACCCTACCAAAACACAATCTATCCCCGACAGAATTACTAATTATATATAACCTTCGGATTTTACCGGGGTAGTTTTCTCTTTTTCCATATTAATATAGCGAAGGGCACACTCTCGAAAAGAGTTCGAGAGCATCCCGAATAAAAACAATTAAAAATTAAACATTATGAGTAAAGAAGTAGAACCGGGAGCAACCGGAAGAAGTGGAAAACGAGGAAACGAGGTGTTCTGGACACATCCCACGAAGCCGGGAATCATCATCGCACGAGCTATCAGCGCCAAGATCGCGAAACTTGACGAGGCTCGCAAACCGCACGCCGTCGCATTCGGGAGCATCTGCCATCTCAGCCAGCGCATGGTCAAGGCAATCCGGCTGGGATTCCCGAAAAACGCAGTAGGACAGAAAGGGGCAAACCTTTTCACCAAAATCAACATGAAAAATGCGGTGGCAGAAGGCATACAAACAGATCCGAACACGCCCGTCAGCATGAATAAAAAGGCCCCGGAAGAATTCCACGCCCAGATTCACTACGATCGGCTACTCGTGGCACAAGGATCGCTTGAAGAACCCGAGGTAACTTTGACGATCGACAAAGAGACACGTATTGCCACCTTCACGCAGGAATCCAAGATTATCGAAGGAGCCATAAACGAAAAAAATGACCGTGTTTACGCTGTCATTTATGACACCGTGGCTGAATCCTGCATCATCCGAGAGCTACGCCAGCGAGGCGAAAACGGGGTGACAACAATCTTACTCCCGGAGAGATACGCCCCGGACAATCTTGCAATTTACTCGTTTGCCACGACTTACAGGGGAGACGTTGCTTCCAATTCCCATTGCCTCGCATCACCGACAGAAAACGAGGAATAACCCTGACCTAAAACGGGAATCCACCCGATTTTAAAAATTCCCCCGGGAAACCGTTTTGTCCGTTATCGGATTTTCGGTTTTCCCGGGGATTTTTGTTTTGAATTATGATGAACACGACGCATATTCCTGTTTCAGCACTAGAAAACATAATACATCCCTACACATCAATACATTGACGCTTTCAAACTTATTTTTCATTCGGCGTATCATTGTTAATTATATATAAATATAGGAGATTTTCATGCTATTTAGGGGGGTAGTTTATGAAATAAATATATGTAATAAGAAACAGACTAATTATAACTTTAAATTTTCAAGCTATGAACAGAAAAGATTTAAGCCTTTATATCAAAAAAAGGCGGGCGATCTGGCTCCGATGTACTGTATTTTGGTGCCGGACAATTATCTCACAAGAGGAAGCCGAAGACATCCTTCAGGAAGTGATCTGCATGTTGTATGAAAAACCGGGTGTAGAAAAATTGATCGAATTAATGAGTATGCCATGCAACAACGTAACAAAGTTGGATTATTACGTGTTCAAGACAATACATCACAATTGCACATCCAAAAGTGCCCCTTATTACCAGCAATACCACAAAATTTCCAAAAAAGAAAACTTGGAAAACAGCCAATTGGAAAAACTCGTGACCGACGTGTACGAAGGCAACGACACCCCGGATGAAAAAACGGATCAAGAAAAAATCGAAATGATTAAACAAATATTCAACAACTTGAATATGTCGGAACGCAACCGCAAACTATTCATCTTTCATGTCTTTGAAGGCAAAGAATTTAGTGAATGGTCGGGGACGGAAACACTTCAAAAGCTAAACAATATCGTGTATGAAATCAAATTAAGAATCAGAAAAGAATTAAAAAAAATACCCAGACAGGGGGGGTAGTTTTCCGTTATTCTATATTATATAATAAACAGTCAACCATAAATACTCACTCGCGAGTGAACGACAAGACCGGGAGACGGTTTGAAGTAAACATTTTAAACAATCATTAATTTTAAACATTATGTCAGAAAGAAGTATTGCAATTGGAGTGGCTTCCATCGGTTACGGAGAAGCAACTAACGGGGTAGTGCCATCATCATTTACCCAATTAAGAGACATCTTTAAAGGTTCGGTAGCATTCAATTTCGCCGATGCTAACCAAGTGAAGATCGAGGTGGAAGGACGTGAAGATCCGTTGGCAATTATCAACCGCAAGGGGGATGCCGACAGTATCGAGTTCTCGATCCCGTCACCGACTACCGAAGAACTGGTAGCCTTTTGCGGAGGCTCCAAGAACGGCGAAAAGTGGGAAGCGCCCAACAACTTCGAGACGATCAACAAAGCATTTTGTATCGCCACGCAACCGTACGAGGGTAAATACGTGGAATATACCATCGTCAACGGGGCCGTTTCCGCCAAGATCAGCCAGGCACCGGGCAGCGAACAAACCGACCTGTTGCTAGTGAAAGTGACCCGTCAATCGGCTATCGCCGCTGACGGAAGCATAAAACCTTCCTTCATCCGCGAAGTGAAGACAGTGACTCCTCCGACCCCGCAAGACTAAATCAAGAAAGGGATGCCCAAAATAGCAATGCCAAAGGCATCCCTTTTTAACTGAAAACCAATTAATTTACGATTTATGAATTACGATTTACAATTAAAAAACGCAGACATTGCGAGTGGAAATCTAAAATCTAAAATTAGTACATGGGAATAAAACAGATTATCACGTTAGAGAGCGATACGGTTAGTGAAAAGACTATCCGTATTCCTTTCGAATTCACGAACCTTGAATCCGTGCCGGAAGGTAAGCAGATGAACGAATATATCACGATCACGCCGCTTACCGTGCGTTCATGGTTTCGGGTGAAACCCCTGCTATTGACTATCACCCCGGAAGACCTGCAAGTTATAGCGGACATCCATACAGAAACTTTTGACCCGAGAATATCGGAAATCATGAACAAATATGATGACGTGATTCTCTCGATCGTCTGCATCGGTCTACACAACAAGAAGAGCGATCCCTCCACGTGGTTTCGGGACACGCTAAAAGACAACTGCACGTGGGAGGATTTACGAATCCTGCTCAATGCCATCCTCTTCAGGATCGGTTATAACCCTTTCTACAAATCTATCATGACGCTAAAGAACATGAGCCCGTTGAGCGAGGCGGAGATCATAGCCGCCCGAAGAAATCTAAAAAGCTGGACAACCCGGTAAGCAGTTTCATGTTTCTCGTGAACGTGAAAGAGGCCCTCGGCTACACGCACGAACAAACGCTGAACAGCAGTTATGCCCTAATCACGGGTATGTTGCAGGAATACGCCTACATGTGTAACGAACGCAACAAAGCCCTGTATGGAGAAGAGGACGATGAAGAAGAATTCGAATGGGTGGAACTCGTGGATTTCACGACCAGTGAAGCCCGACGCTACAAGAAGTACAACAACGCAAAGAATAAAATATAATAACAAGAAGCTGTCGAACAAATTTTTTCTAAAACTCGTTCGACAGCCCCAAACCATGAAATCCTGACGAACTATTTTTCGTCTCTTTTTATATACATAATAGCCAACCCGTAAGATTGAACAGATACCCCAACAAGAATATCATCTCCTTTCGTCCAAACTGCTAACTCGTTCTCGTATCCCCAAAAAGAATATTTCTCGTCCATGTAGTCAACAAGGGCTTCGGCGCTAATACTGTACAAATTTAGCAGGACCATCGCCCCAATCATTTTCCCATTTTTAAACGTGTACAATACATTTTTTTCAAATTTATTTGAACTCCTGAAAGTCAGATTATCCGTTTTCTCTTCGGATAACACTCTTCTCTCTTTTTGTTTAATACTTTTCGAATCGGCGTTAAAATCGAGAACCGGTTCGAGGAACAGTTGCGGTTCAACAGTCGTCCTTTTCAGGTTAGCGATGAATTTTTTCCCGTCCTCTTCCATTTCCACGACCGCTTTATCAGACTTCACGTCCAACACTTTAACCAGTTCTGTGTTATTCCCAATCGTGACTGTCAACTCGTCACCGGATAAAGAGTAGCTCCCCTTTACCGTACTATAATCATAATAATCAAACGCTTCGTAATCTTTGTTACTCTTGAGCTCGAAATAGCTTAACTCGGTTTTTAAACTCACCTCCTCCGTCTCCCCGTCTTCAACAAATTCGTATATACTCCATTTACCTTCAAGATCCTTTGCAGACCAACTATCGTCATCATCACTACACGCAACAAACAACAACATAAACATTACAACCAGAGATAAATTTTTCATTTCTTTTTTATTTTAGATTTTCATCGGTTTGACTTAACCGATTGAGGAATAAACCTTTCGCAGAATTTTTAAATTTCAGAAGTAACGATTTAGTAACCGTGCGTATTTCAGCGATTTGCGGTGCAATACTATCAAAATAACTCGGGCGTAAAGTTAGGTAATTTCTTTGGGACTTTAAGCATATATTTTTTCTTTTTATCTGATAAACACCTCTCTTATGGAAAGAATGAATAAGGCAAGGCTTTTATCGGAAATACTCTTTCGAGGTATGAGAAAGGAAGATTTCCGATAAAATTCATTTTAGCCTTGACGTTTTATTCTTGGAATATACCTTTGTATTCAGATAAATAGAAAATTACCCTCATTCTTAACATTGACACTAATAGACTCTTTTGCCTATATTACTATATAGTGAACAAATTTAAGAACTTCTTCTTAATTTGTATTTCTGCACTTTTGAGTAGTATTTCCTTTTACTATCGGAATTACCTTTGCCATAAAACGAATTAATTATGCCAAAGTTAATAACGGATAACGAAACTAATACTGTCTATTTCTCGGAATGGACTAAGAATTTCCGATGCTATGGAGAAATAATCAAGATATTAGATAAATATCAAGTAAAACATGAATTATTGCTATTTACAAAGGATTATTGGAACAGAGATTATATGCCTGTTCAGACATCAGAATCTAGGTTTATCCAATATTGCTACAAACCTGATTATCTGCAAACAAAAACATCATATATAACCGATCCGACAGTTTGTTGTAAACATCTGAATATTGATACTATCAAAACTGATCTTGTTCTTGATGGAGGTAATGTCATAAAATGTAAAGATAAGGTACTATATGAAAATCCAACATATTCTAAATCAGAACTAATTAATCAACTGGAAGTTCTTTTTCAAGCAGAGCTTATACTAATCTCTTGGGATAGAAACGAGCCTTATGGACATGCAGATGGAATGGTTCGCTTTATTGAAAACAAGAAAATATTGCTAAATAACTACATGGATTTTGATAAGAGGTTGAGAGAAAATTTAGTCAAAGTATTAAATCCACATTTCGAGATAATTGAGCTACACTACAATGTGCCGAAACGATCAGAATTGAGTTGGGCTTATATTAATTATCTGCAAGTAGGAGATCTTATTCTGTTACCGGCAATGGGAATAGACGAAGATGAACAGGCTCTCTGTCTGTTTAAAGATATTTTTGAGGCAAATATAGAACAAGTAAACATTGCTGAGATTGTCAGGCTTGGAGGGGCATTGAACTGTGTTTCGTGGAATATAAAACAATCATAAAATGAAGTCATTATGAAAGAATTAGTTATCTTTATCGTTGCCTTTGCTTTTCTCTTTTGGATAGGAATGAAGCTAAATCGCTGGGTAAATGGAAGTACAAAAATCAGTAGAAACCAAAAGAAGATTTTGGAAGAGATGAAAAAGCAAAATAGAAAATAATATATTGAACAAAAAAATCATGGAACTAAGAGATTTATTAGATTTAAGTAATGTTGAGATCAACAATATAGAGCAAAGGTTTGAAGAAATAGCAAAGCATTTGTTTCAGGGATATTGTATTAAAAAGGGCAATGACCAATACAAACTTTTGGAAATAGAATTTTACTATTATACCAAAGATTTTGAAGATATTATTACCTATCCTCGCAATGTAAGTAGTGGGAAATGGTTTTTCCATGATAGTGGGGTTGATATAACTTTTGAAAGTAAATGTACAGATACAGATTGCGGTTGTGATAAGCGGAAGCCAAATGGAGATTATTTTGGAGGAATATTAATTCGTAGCCTACTAAAGAATGATAAAGAGCTTATTACTGGACCTCTAAAATGTTCTTGGGCTTTATTTGACTTTATTGATGCATTTGTACTTGAAAAAGAAGATTTACCTCTGATTGTTAATAATGAAAATGAGAAATTGCCAATCATTGCTACAAACCGTTATATTCCAATTGATGAGAAAAAAGCTCAAGTTAGGTTTGGTAATAATTCTTCTGCTTTCCTTAGCTTTAAAGGAAAGTCTTACCGTTTTTACATTAAACATCCGCTGTGGGAAAATATAACGAAAACAAAATACAGTGCAAGACCATGGTAAAGATCATGCACTTACGATAGGCAACAGTACTTCTGTCAAAAGTTCAGATTCGGCAGTATCACTAGGACTATTCAGATAACGTTCAAGGATTAACCCATTGCTAAGATCATATCCCTGCGGGATATTCAACATGAAGATTTTATAAAAAGAGTCCAGTTTATTATATGCTCCTTTATGAGTATATACCGCATATTCTTGAGCGGGTAAAGTCATATATTTGACTTCGTCCGTTAATCGGGATTTTATGGGCTTTGAAATAGTCATACAGGCATAAAAACGGCATTTTTCAGTATCGGTTATCCCTGTATCATCGTAGCAGATGCCCCAATATTCTTCTTTTTCGGGTAAAAGATTATTTATCAAACCATAGTCGTAGAGCTTGTTCCAGCTATCCTCTTCAAAGATAGTTGATGCATAATCCTCATAATTACCGATATAAGAAAGGAATAAGACTGGAATTTCGGGTAGATCGACAACTTTGCAATCGATAGTAGGAACATCTCGTATTATAAGTTCGGTAAGGAATTGTGCTTTATAATTAGCAGGAGTAGTATTTAGCTTTTTACGAAAGATATTATACAGAGCTGTATCATTGGCAAGACCTATTCGTTCGGCTATTTCAGATTGGGTATATTTACCCTCTTTCAATAGCTGCAAAGCATATTCTAGTCTTATCCGACTTTTATATTGAGCGACAGTTTCATCTATATAAGCTGGAAAATATATATGTAGATTACGTTTACATATACCTGATATTTTAGACAAATACTCAATACTGGTTTCATTTTCGAACGCATTGACATCTGAGCCTGTCCAATCACATTGCACCATCATATTGATATGATGAAGTACTGAAACAATTTGTCCCTTATATTTATTTTTAATAGATTTCATTACAAATACAAAATTATGAAAAAAGAACCGATAAATAAAGACGCATTCGGATATGTTAGGTTACATGTTTATGTACCTGTTAGCGAAGATGAATTTATTGCTGTGGAAAAATATGTTGCAGAAATGCACAATAGTCTTTACCGAAATGACAGTTACGGTGATGCTGATTTAAGAAGATTTGTATATCAGAAACTTACTGAAGGAAATATTTTCATTGAACAATCTAAAGTAGACACTATTGTGAACGCTTTATATGATTATATGTTTGAGAAAGGCTATCTCCTGTCTATTGATTGGGTCGGAAAATTTGATAAATGGTGTGACTGGAAACAGACTTTATCCGAGGCTATAAATGAATTCATTCTTTTTCATGAATATATGCCAAATGTTATAAGAATGTCTGGGTATACCAGATCGCAGATAGAATTTATCTCGCAAATGACTACGAATGCAGACTATGAAGAGATAAAAGATTTACTCAAATTTCAAATCAACAATTCATTACCAGACAAGCATTTTATCTTGTTATACTCTTTAGATGATGATAATGATGACGACAACGACAACGATAAACCTCATGTTAAAAGTCCAACAGATATGATGTTGATAGATTTTTAGATAGGCAATTGTTTCTTAGAATCTTAGCCTTTATCTTTATCTATGCCTATTATATTAGGGAGCTATATACCTTGCCCTCTCTTTTGCTTGGGTTGAACAGGTTTGATATGCGGTCTAATAGTTTGTTTCACTTCCTGATATTTTTGTTTGAACCAGTCGAGTATATTCTGCCCATTGAGGGAAAGGCGGAGCTTGTCGGAGTTATCAGGGTCTTTCTCTATTTTCAGTTGTATGTCTTTTGCCTCAAAGTGTTGGTTGTGTTCCGGTGAGTAGAATTTGGCGGATTCGCCTGACAGGGTTTTGCCGAATAATAAAGCACGGATAGAATCAAAAACTAATCCGATCTGCTCGCATAGCCCCACAATCCGCATCTGTTCTTTCATCATCGGGAAATACTTATGTATGGCGTTCAGTTCTTCCTGTGCTTTGTACGGCTCATAATCCTGCTTTAGCTGTTCTATGCGGGTTTCGAGGTCGGATATTTCCGTTTCTTTCCTCTGGGTATATTCGTGCATGTTCAGGAACTTCTCCCTTGCTTCGTCTTTGCGGTCGTACAAGTCCCGGACTTTCTCGTAAACCTCCTGTTTTTCCTCTTGCAGATACTCTATATTTTCTTTCAGGTCTTCGTTTTGAGCGAACAACTCCCTGTAATATTGGGGTGTAGAGATATGCCTTGCATCCGAGCCTTTGATACCCCGTTCCAATCCGTATTTCTGCATTTTCTCGGCATATGTATCCTGAAACCGTTCCAGATTATCACGTGTCATCACGTCATCGGCGCATAGCCGGACAGTATCTTTGGGCTTTTTACGGTATTTCTTCTTGCCGTTGTTCTTCTCGGCTTCCGCTTTTCTTCTTTCACCGGAAACGATAGGAACTACCGTAGCGTGGATATGGGGTGTTTTCTCGTCCATATGCAAAACGGCTGAAACGACATTGTCCTTTCCAAAAGTATCCCGCAACCATTCGATATTATCCTGACACCAGTCATCTATTTTTCCCTCGTTCTGTATGCGCTGCATATCTTCGGGAGTACCCGATAGCATGACCTGCAATGCCCGCACCTGATTTTCTCTGATTTTACGGGTTATACCCGCATTCTCTATCCGATGCTGTATCGCTTGGGTACGATTTTCTACTCCGTCCGGGAACGTGACAAACTCCTTGTTGAGTTCTTTTCGTTCAGGGTCGGTGTTGCCCGGCTGTACCGTCCGTTCTATATGAGCCGTCGTCCGGGCATCGTTGCCTTTCGGCTTTTGTATATGTAAGACTGCAAATCCCATTTGAGGTAAATTTTAAGTTGATAATTTGCCGTGATAAACCGCTTCAGCGGTTGCGGTCGTAAGACCGCCGGGGGTGTCCAGAGGGGCGAAGCTCCTTGGCTTATTGGGGCATTTTTAGCAGTAGTGAAACGGATGCGTAAAGAAAATGCCCTAATAAGCTACGGCTTTTCTTTAAAAGCCCTTCGGGGTCGCTGCGGTTAAACTCTGATAGCAGTAATACCCGCTACATTAAAGATAGCGGGTACAGTATGCAGACAAGTTTAAATAGCTTCGCAGATATTCTTCTCCATACCCTCCAACTTATGTGACAGGGTTTCCATATCCCGGCTTATCTTTTGATTGGTTATCCGGGCGTATATTTGAGTGGTCTTAATATTCGTATGTCCGAGAATACGGCTCACGGTTTCAATAGGTACACCATGCGATAAAAGTATAGTCGTAGCCGCAGAATGCCTTGCGACATGGTAAGTCAGCCGTGTCTTGATACCGCATTGTTTGCCTATCTTTTTTAATTTTTCGTTGCAGCTGCTATTGCTCGGAACGGGGAAAACACGGTTATCGCCCGTTAAGCCTTTGTATTTCTCTATTATTCGTTTGGGAACGTCCAACAGCCGGATATTGGAATCGGTGTTAGTCTTTTGTCTGCGGGTAATAATCCACAGGTTACCGTCAAAGAAAGTTTGCAGGTTGTCGGTGGTGAGTTTTTTCACATCCGCATACGACAAGCCTGTGAAAATAGAAAAAACGAAGAGGTCTCGTACCAACTCGTATGTTTTGTTTTTCATTGGAGCCTCTATAAGCGTCTGTATCTCTTCTTCCGTAAGATACCCTCTGTCCACGCTTTCGGGACTGTTGATATATCCGGCGAATGGATTGAACGGCAATAATCCGGTATTCCGTGCAATGGAAATAATATGCTTCAATACAATCATATATCCCCACACGGTATTGGTACGGCATTTCTTTTCTTCCCGCAGGAAGTACTCGAAATCGTTGATAAATGTCAGATTCAACTCTTTAAGCGGTATATCTTCCCTGTGATAAGTAGAGGGAAGAAACTCCCGGATGTGTTTATAGACGGTGCGGTAACGGGCAAAAGTACCCTGCGCTCTGCTGTAACCTACTTTCTTCTCGAACTCAGCGTTGTGCTGTTCGAATAGTTTCAGGAGCGTTTCCTGCTTTACCCCGATTCCGAGATAGGCGTTTCTCAATTTTTCGGCGGTAACGTAGCCGTCCGTCTGCATCAGCTCTTGATAATGGTGGTTTACATCTACACGGATTCTGTCGATAGCGCGGTTGATTTTCTGCGCTTCCGCACTTTTTCCCGGTGCGCGGTTGTTCTTCACATCCCATAAGCGGAGCGGAACGTCCATTTTACAGCTGAATTGTTTAACTTCGCCGTCCACCGTGATACGGCACATCAAAGGCAGATTCCCGTTGGGTTTCTCACTGCCTTTCTTTACATAAAATAATACTTTGAATGTTGACCTCATAACTCAATGTTTTTTCTGGTTACAAAATTAGTTATCATTGAGTTATCTGACGGTATGCAAAACTACGCAAACCACTGAATAAAAGGCCATTAGCAAAGAATATACATCGTTATTCAAGTAACGGGATAGTAACGAAACTCCTGCCGTGTTCTGCTTAAATATGCTTTTCAGCCTTTTGCAATACAAAGCAAAACAGAGCGTAACGAACGCTGATTCAGCTAATTCGCTACACTCTGCTTAATTTTACTTTCTGCTTAGAAGTTTATTTTAAATTACATCTTGTCATGAAAAGAATCTCCCAGACATGGCATGAGTATACCACGACTATTTTTATTATAACCACAAAGAGATCACCCAAACACACGCCTAAAAAAACTTTCCTATGACCTATCCTTTTTATATCGCCCCAAAGATAGGTTGTAATTTTATTGATTTCATCTTTCGAACGTTAAAAATTAATTAAATAAAAGACCATATAATTGCTACATAGTTAAAAATACGCCTATCAACAACAAATACAAAAAAGAAGGGACTTTTAATACAGTCCCTTCTTTTTATAACGTATTTTCCTTATCTCAATTTCTCAGCCTTAAACCCGGCCTCTTTTACCAGCTCGATTACCCGGTCATCTGACAAATCGGAAGTAATCGTCAACACCCGGTCGGGAGTGGAGAGATCGATATTCCATTGGTCACGAGCGACTACTTTATCCAGCGTTTCACCGATTTTGGCAACGCATCCGCCACATTTGGCGGTGGTTTTGAATTTACTTGTTTTCATATCCTTCTTGTTTTTAATTACGATTCCACCCGTGAAGAACACTCGGCACATAACCCCTTCAACACGTAGTTTATACTTTCTAACGTAAAATCGCCGGGCAAGGCCACCGTGGGCACGTGAATTTTTCTTAAACAAAAAGTCTTGTGGCAATTCCGGCAATAGAAATGAGCGTGAAGATCATCGATAGAACAGGTACATTCATTACTGCATACCGAATATTTCAACGAACCGGAACCGTCATCAATCACGTGAATCAAGTGATGATCCAAAAACAGATTAATCGTCCGGAATATCGTCGATTTATCCACGGTATCCAATTCCGTCTCTAGGTCCAGTAGGCTAAACGCCCGGGTAAAGCGGGTCATCGCCTTCAGAATCAACAGCCGCATGGCCGTCGGCTTGATCTCCCGCTTTTCCAGTTTTTCCAAATATACCTTCTCGTCCATAACACTCTATCTTGCTCGTTTCTGTATTCTTATCGCGTTCAAAATTGCCAACAAGGCTACCCCGACATCGGCAAACACGGCCTCCCACATGGTGGCGAGTCCCCCGGCTCCCAGTACCAGCACGATCAGTTTTACCCCGAAAGCCAGCGTGATGTTCTGCCAGATGATCCGGCGGGTCTCCTTCCCGATCCGGATCGCCATGGCCAACCGACCGGGCTGATCCGTCTGGAGAACCACATCCGCAATCTCAATCGCAGCGTCACTTCCCAAGCCCCCCATGGCAACTCCCACGTCGCTCAGGGCAAGCACCGGGGCATCATTAATCCCGTCACCCACGAAAGCAACACGCCTTCCCGGATCGCTCTTCAATGCCTCCACGTGCGCCACCTTGTCCTCGGGCAACAAATCCCCGTAGGCCTCGTCCACGCCTAAATACCCTGCTAATTTAGAAACAATTGTTTGTTTATCTCCCGATAATATCTGAATATTATCAATATTTAATTTTTTTAATGCTGCAACGGCTTCTTTAGCATCTTCTTTCACGGTGTCCGCCAGCAACAAGTGACCGATGTACACGCCATTTACCGCACACACGACAAGCGTTTCGGGAACCCCGGTCAGCTCGGACGGGAACGAGATCCCGTATTTCTCCAACAAACGAGTATTTCCCACCAGTACCTCCCGCCCGTCAACAAGCGTCTTCAATCCGTAGCCTGCCAGCTCGGAGACCTCCACGTCCCGCCGGATGGAGATTTGCCGGGATTTAGCATATTGCCCGACCGCCTTGGCTATCGGGTGATTGCTCCGGCTCTCGACAGAGGCAATTGTTTGCACAACCTCCTCTTCGGTAAAACCCTCCCGGACGTGTACTTGCTGCACCTCGAACACTCCCTTCGTCAACGTCCCGGTCTTATCGAATACAACCGTGTTAATCTTCGTGATTGCATCCAAGTAGTTTCCCCCTTTAAAGAGAATTCCCTGCCGGGATGCCGCCCCGATTCCCCCGAAATACCCCAGCGGGATACTGACCACCAGCGCGCACGGGCAGGATATTACCAGAAACACGAGCGCCCGGTACAACCAATCATTCAGCACGAAAGAGAAGTCCGGTTGTACCCACGACACGATCCAAGGAACCAGCACGATCAACACGGCCAACCCCGTGACCACGGGCGTGTAGATCCGGGCAAACTTCCGGATAAAAAGTTCCGCGGGAGCTTTACGCTCGGAGGCGTTCTGTACCATTTCCAGAATCCGGGCCAGAGCACTCTGATCATAGGGTTTCGTGACCTTCACCCGCACAACCCGGTCGGTCACGATCATCCCCGCCAGCACATCCTCTCCCGTACGGATGTTCCGAGGCACGCTCTCCCCGGTCAAAGCCGCCGTGTTAAAAGCCGCCACGTCACCCTGCATGATCCCGTCCAAGGGTACCCGTTCCCCCACCTTGATCTCGATGATCTCCCCGACACGAACTTGTTCCGGTTTCTCGATCTTTTCTTGCCCGTCACGAATAACCGTCGCCTGCTCCGGACGTACATCAAGTAAAGCCCGGATATTCGACCGGGCCCGGCTCACCGCACTATCTTGGAATTTCTCACCGATGGAATAAAATAACATCACGGCCACGCCTTCCGGGTACTCCCCGATATAAAAGGCCCCGATGGCAGCCAGTGACATCAACATGAATTCGTTAAAGTACACCTTTTCCCGCAAGCACTCCACGGCCTCTTTCAACACGGGAAACCCAACCGGAATAAAAGCGACCAAATACCATACAAATCGCACGATTTCCGCCTGAAACCAAGCGACATTCCCCCAAGATAAACCGATTCCGCAAACCAGCAGCCCGAAGGAAATCAATTCTGCACTATATTTTTTCATCATTCTACTGTTTTAATTTTCCGTAAAATTACGATTCATTTCGTGCAACTAAATTGCAAAAAACAGAACGCACATGAACATGATCCCAGATCATCCCACATGCGTTCCTCCGAGCTGACACTCCATAGTTGATTATTTGGCCATCACTTCCCGATGTTTCATGATTTCACTCATGTGTTCCAATGCCCAATCCACCAGCATCTGCACCCGCGGCATCAAGCTTTCACCCAGCTCCGTGAGCCGATATTCCACCCGTGGCGGTACCTCGGCATATACCTTTCTCGAAATTAGCCCGTCGGCCTCCAACGTTCGCAGGGTAACCGTCAACATACGCTGGGATATGTCAACAATCGTTTTATGAATATCACAGAATCGCATGGTTCCGTTCGCCTTCAACGTCACGAGAACGAGCATTGACCATTTGTCACCCAAGCGACTCAAAACATCACGGATGGGACAATTATCGTTCGTGTAAAAATTTTCCATTTTTTTCTTCACTATATATGGTTTAGTATCAACAATAGTTATCTCCGTGTAACTATCTTATCTACAAGTTCGTTCTTGTTTATGCAAATCAAATAGCTTACATTTGCTAAACAAAAGTAATAAACTTACTTTAAAGAACTATTGTTTAACTAAAAAATTATACTCATGGCAAAAAAAGTAGCCGTATTGGTAGTTAACCCGGTAAACGGGTTCGGTTTGTTCCAGTATCTGGAAACATTTTTCGAAAATGGCATTTCCTATAAAGTATTTGCAGTGGCAGAAACGAAAGAAATCAAGACAAATTCCGGCATCGCCCTCGTGGCAGATGATGTGATTGCTCACTTGAAAGGACACGAAGACGAGTTCGACGCTCTTGTGTTCGGCTGTGGTGACGCTGTACCTAAATTCGGGGAAAACGCCGGAAAGCCTTACAACCAGGATATGTTGGCCGTGATCAAAGCTTTCGGGGACAAAGGTAAAATCATGATCGGACACTGCGCCGCCGCCATGATGTTCGATTCCGTGGGCATCGCCACCGGAAAGAAAGTAGCCGTTCATCCTCTTGCCAAACCGGCCATCCTACATGCAAAAGCCACCGACGAGAAATCCGAGATCGACGGCAATTTCTACACCGCTCAAACGGAAAACACGATCTGGACAATGATGCCGGAAGTGATTGCAACGTTGAAAAAATAAGGGGTTTATAACCCCTCCCTCTCCCCCAAATAGGCCTCGATTACCCGGAAAGGAGCATCTTTCAACAAAACCCGCTTCTCTCGATCCAACAAATAGAATGTCGGGATCGCCCGCAAATCATAGAGACGTTCCTTCGTAATCACTTGACCGTCATCATAAGTACACATCCATTCTTTCGGTTGTTCCGGCAACATTCGCCGCCACACCTCCAGCTCGGGATCAGGGAAAACAGATAAGAACACCAGTTTCTTCCGGTTATCCTGTACTTTGACATTCAACCAACTCTTCACCAACCCGGATGCCTCCACCTCGGCCTTAATGGCGCGGCAGGCATTACAATCGGGATTATTGAAAAAGAGAATCGTGTAATCCGCGTTTATGCCCGACAATTTCCCTTTCTTCCCGGAAGGTAATGTATAGGTGAAATCGGTTGCCGGATTCCCCACCCGATTCTTTAGCGTCATCTCCAGCCGAAAAGCGGGACGCATTTTATCCACTTCTCCAACCCGTTCGGAATTCACGATATATTTCAACACGGGAATATAAAATTCCTCGTTCAACATCGGGGAATTCGGATCATAAAGATATTTATCATACAATTCCGTGAAATAAGCAAACATCAACGTGTCGGCCAACAACGCCTTATCCAGCATCCCGGAAATCTCTTTCTCGACATCGGCATACGGGACATAAGGTAATACCTGCAAGAAGTCCACGAAAGCTTGTTCGGAGACTTCCGGCACGTGAATCAGGGATGTATCGGCAAAATTGAATTTATCCCAGTAATGAGCCACCATATACTTGGCTCGTTCCCGCTGGTCGGTATAAACAGGTGGAATTTCCGGAAGCTGGAACGATTTACTTTCTGTACTTTTAGATTCCTCTTTTCCCTGTTTCTTATGGGAAGAAGAACAAGCGGAAATTACTAGCGATAAACACGCCGCAACTATCCAAACCCGAACGATCCTACTCTTACTCATAATTCAATCTTTCATTTTTCTACACAAAGATACATTTTTATCCGAAAAACGAGGAACAAAAAAGAATCCGGGAGTCACCCCGGATTCCATCCTAAAATTTACACGTTCACACTATAACGCGTCTACTACTTTCTTTTGCTCATTAAAAAACATCATCCGTTGTATCTCACCACTTTGCGAGATCAGAGTGGAATGCCTCTTCAACGAATGAATCCATTTTTTTTGGTAATCGCATATTTTACTGTCTCGTGAATCCATCGAATTGATCGAATAAACTCGCAAAAAGCATATCTGGAATCTGGCCTTTTCCACGTAACTATATGTCGCTTCAAAATTCACGTTAGAAAGATAAACCGACAAGCTGTTTCCATTGTGATATGATCCTTTTTCAGACAATATTTCCAGCTCGCGTAAAAGCTGGTATAACTCCTTCTTCATGTCCTGCACATCTGTCGTTGAAACCAGACCCAATTCAGAGAAATACTTGATCTCTTTAACGAACGAACGGAAGAGATTTTCATCTAGAATAAAACAAGTCCTCCGAACAAGTCTTATATCTTCGAGCAATTCCTTCTGAACTTTCAGTAATTTTTCCGGAAGAACGATATCGGACAAGGACGTGGGAGTTCTCAAACGTTCGTTCTGATATAACCACCTGCCAATCCGGAACTTTGACAAATGTTCGTAAGGGGCGTAAAATGTATAAGGAATCGTGTTCGATGCGGTCACGACCTCCGTCGTCGGATCCACTTTCACGTAACGGAAAAGTCTCTGATAACGCACCAGAATTTCGCAATAGGTATCCATGGGATCCGCCAAATTAAGCACGTTCAAATCGAACATCGCCCCACTGGACATACTGTTACCGATTATCTTATCCAACGATATGCCCAACTGGCCGGCGATGATCGCTACCTCGCTAAACGTAAAAGCCACCTCCCCCCTTAATCTCCGGTAAATCGCCTCCTTACTCATGCACAATATATCCATAAGGATATTAGCAAGATTACCCTCTTTAGGGGTAACCTCGCGCATCGTGCTGATTAATTCATTTACCACGGCTTTCTTCATAGGGGTATTATTCCTTAATCAAAAAAGTATTTACCTATAGAAAACTTAACTACTTTCTTAGCCGGAATCACCATGTTTTCCTTGCTATTCGGGTTATAACCGTTGCGTTCCTTACGTTCTCTGATGGCGAAAGACCCCAGTTCCAACAAGGATATTTTTTCACCTTTTTTCAACGTTTCAGCCATGGCCCCGATCACAGCGTTTACAGCTTTAGCCGCTTCAACCTTACTGGTTCCGTTTTTTTCAGCTACTTTTTCAATTAATTCTCGTTTGTTCATTGTAAATGGTTTTAAATTAATAAATAGAGTTTATTGCCACATATCACGAAACCGCACCCGGTGAATAATCACTAGATGCGGCTCGAATTCTAATTGTATTTTTGTCCCATTGATTCGCACGTTTAAAATTCATACTATACAAGTGGCATCTCGCTCACTCAACAGTACAAATATGAAGTATATTCTTCACAATTCTGTGCTACATTCAGGGTATCAACTATATACTAACTTTCTAATATCGTACTATGTTTTACATTTTAATTTATTTTGTGCAACAAACAATTCTAATTCCCGACCATTATTTCACTAATCGAAACGATAACAAAAATACATTTTCAAAAATTGCACCAGCTTAAATACACAATCCCTCGACGATTTCTCGTTGCGTTTTAAAGAACTTAATACGTTGCATCTCTCCACTCTGGGATATTAACGTGGAAAACTTCTTCAACGAATGAATCCATTCTTTCACACTATTAAAAACTTGCTCGTCACGCGTTGCAAAAGAATTGATCGCGAAAACCCGTACCAAACTGATATGGTAAGCAGAAGAGGCTATATAACTATAGGTGGCCTCGAAATTTATATTAGATATATATATACAAACCTCCCGTCCCGTTTTGAACGTCCCTCTCGTGGCAATCTCTTCCAGCTCATTAAGTAACTGGAGCAATTCCTTTTTCAATTTCTGAACATATTCTTGAGAGATCAGGTGTACGCTGGCAAAATACTTGATGTCATTGATCAGGTAAATGAACAATTTATTATCCCATATATATTCCGTGTGCTGGAACTCCTGAGACTCCCTCACGAACTCCCGCTGTTTTTCCAGCAATTTGTCCACGATTTCGATGTCCTCGAAATGCTTCTCTATATCAATCTTTTCAAACTGATATATCCACTTGAACATTCTGAATTTAGACAAGAGCTCATACTTTAAATAAAAAGTCTGGGGAATCATGTTCGAGGAAGTACAAAGTTCCGATGACGGATCATGGTTCAAATCCCTGAAAATCTTCACGTAATTGTCCACGATAGAATAATAGGTCTCCAATGGATCGGTCTGACGTATAATGTTCAGATCAAATATAGCATTTGAATACACATTCGTCCCGGCCAGTTTGTCCAGCGATACTCCCATTTTTTGGGAGATCATGGCAGCCTCTGCCAACGTGAAGGGCACTTCCCCCCGTAATCTACGATACACGGCTTCTTTCCCTAAATATAACATATCTATTAGCGTATTTGCCAAATTAGTACCATTCGGTAATTTTTCATTCATAGCTTTGATTAACTCGCTATTGTAATTATAAGTTGTCATGATTTGAATTTTGATTAATACAACTATTTGATTTATTATACGAGTCTTTATTTATTTCTGTTGCGAAATACGAAATAAATATCTCACAAATTTAATAAAAATCTCGGAAAACAAGTCAAAACAAAAATGTAATTCCTTCATTAGAAAAGATTTACTCCGAAAATACACCTTTATGGTCACCAATCCAAACGTTCCATCTGATACTTTTGTAATAACAAAAAAACAAAGCAAGCAGGGATATGATGAGGAAAGTAATAATCGTAGCAGGTCTGATTCTATTTATGGTGATTGGCAGGTCTCACGGACAAGAAAAAGAGTTTTACAACACACCTCTACTAGGAGTGAAAACCAACACTCTTTACTGGTTGACAACCACGATTAACATCGGGGCAGAAATCGGACTGGGTAAAAACACAACGATAGATTTACTAGGAACTTATAACCCCTGGAGTTTTGGAGATAACAAAAAAATAAAGCATTGGTTGGTACAACCGGAGTTTCGCTACTGGACCTGCGAACGCTTCAATGGCCATTTCTGGGGATTACACGCTTTTTACGGCGAGTTTAACATGGGCGGAATCAAGATGCTTGGATTAAGAAAATACCGTTACGAGGGGACCCTTTACGGGGCCGGTATCGCATACGGGCACCAATGGATTATCGGGAAGCGATGGAACCTGGAAACCACGATCGGGGTAGGCTATGCACGAATCGAATATGACAAATATGAATACCAAACCCGTGGACCGTATATTAAAAAGGGGACGAAAGATTATATCGGCCCCACGAAAGTAGGGATCAATTTTATATATATTATAAAATAAGTAAGGTGATGAAAAGAGCGTTTATATATACCATATTCTTGTTGACAGCCGGAGTGTTCTTCACGGAACTCAAAGCTCAGGAAGTATATTTGGGAGAGGTGAAAATTATACAAAATCGTTTCGAGCAGCGGGGAGACAGCGTTTATATCGAAATGAACATGAATTTGAACGGTTTACCTGTACATAAAAACCAGTCTTTCATCTTGACCCCGGTGGTTGAAACCGAAAAAGCATCCGAGGAACTCCCGTCAATCGTGATTAACGGGAAAAGACGGGAAAAAGCCTATCAACGGTCATTGGCTTTCAATCACGGGCGTCCTCCTTTCCCGATCTACACGACGGTCATCGTTAACCAATGGAGCCGGGAAAGAATCGCCTATAACGTGGTCATTCCTTACGAAACGTGGATGAAAGACGCAAAACTGAATTTACGGGAAAACTTCTGTGAATGTGGCGGGGAAAAACGTTTGATTTCCATCAAGATGCTAGCACAAACCATCAAGTTGGAAAACCAAGAGGATACGATCGTAGAGATGGTTTCGATCAAGAAAGAAGAAGACGAAAAAAACACATACTACAAAGAAGGTTCAGCATACCTGGATTTTCCACTAAACCAAACTCATATTCTCCCGGATTTCAGAGGAAATCAGAAGGAACTGGACAAAATAAGGGGAATTCTTGATTCCATCACGAGCAATCCCGACTACGAGATCACGGGAATTTACCTCACCGGCTACGCATCACCAGAGGGATCTTACGCCCAGAACGAGGTGTTATCCAGAGATCGCACAAGAGCGCTAAGAGATTACTTGCGCTGCAGGTATTCATTCCCGGCAAACCTTTATCACGTGGATTGGCGAGGAGAAGACTGGATCGGGTTAAAGAGATTGATTCTCCTGTACGGAATGCCAAATGAAGAGCAAGTACTATCGATTATGGACAACTATAACGTGTTTGAAGGAAGAGAAAAACGCCTCATGGATTTGAACAACGGAAAACCCTACAGGTACATGATGAAACATTTCTTTCCGGAATTGAGACGAGTGGATTACAAAATCACATACAAGATAATTAAATAAAAGCTATAACTAAACCAAGCTAAAAATAATTCCTGAATGCCCCCCGGTATAACAAACGCCGATCCCCACATACACCTCTTACCGGGGGCATTCTTCTAAAAAATTAAAGGGCTATCCTTGAATGCCCCCCGGTTGTAACAAACGCCGATCCTCACATACACCTTCTTAACCGGGGGCATTCTTCTAAAAAAATTAAAGGGCTATCCTTGAATACCCTTCGGTTGTAACAAACGCCGATCCTCACATACACCTTCTTAACCAAGGGTATTCATTTACAAGGGCTGATCATTGATCAGCCCTTTTTTCATTCATTCCAAACTTTAAACCTCCCCTATTTCCAGCACACAAGGACAATGATCCGAGTGATACACCTCCGGCAAGATATAAGCATCTTTCAATCGAGACTTGAGGCTCTCACTCGCCATACAATAATCAATACGCCATCCCTTGTTATTTGCCCGGGCGTTAAACCGGTAACTCCACCAGGAATATTTCCCGGCCTCCTCGGGGTGGAAGTAACGGAACGTATCAATAAAACCAGTATCGATAAATCCCCCAATCCATTCCCGTTCTTCCGGTAAGAAGCCGCTATTCGTGGCATTCCGCACCGGATCGTGAATATCTATCGGTCGGTGACATATGTTGTAGTCCCCGCACAAGATCAGATTCGGCCGTACCTTTTTCAACTCCCCAATATAATATTGAAAATCCTCCAACCATTTCATCTTAAATGCTTGCCGAGCGTCGCCGGTAGTCCCGGACGGATGGTACACACTCACCACAGAAAGATCACCGTAATCGGCACGGATAAAACGCCCCTCGTCGTCATAAGCCGGAATACCCATCCCGTACTCCACGTGATCGGGTTCCACACGAGTTAAGATGGCAACCCCGCTATACCCCTTTTTCTTGGCAGAAAAGAAGTATGATCTGTAGCCTAACGCCTCGAATTCCAGTGTAGGTATTTGATCTGGCTGAGCTTTCGTTTCCTGTAAACACACAACATCTGGTTGTTCTTCCTCCAACCATTGTGTAAAACCTTTTGACAAGGCAGCCCTCAACCCATTCACGTTATAAGTTATAATTTTCATACCGATTCGTTTTACAATTTGCCTCAAACTTACAAAAAAGAAGTGAACCCCAAAAGCCAGAAATAACTTTTAGGGTTCACTTCACACGTGGAAATCTATTCCAAATATTTACGAGACAGGGGATGTAATTGCTCATCCAACTCGTACAACTGGGGGATTCCCGTCGGTATCTCCAGTTTGACAATCTCCTCGTCACTGATGTCATCCAGATACTTGATTAACGCCCGCAGACTATTCCCGTGGGCCGTTACCAGAACCGTCTTCCCTGAAAGCAACGAAGGTGCGATATAATCCTGCCAGAACGGGAGGACCCGCATGATTGTCAATGCCAATGATTCCCCCAAAGGAAGAACGGCCGGATCAACATCCCTGTACTTATCCTCGAAAACGGCACAACGAGAATCATCCGGCTCCAACAATGGCGGTGTCACATCAAAACTCCTTCGCCATATATGCACCTGCTCCTCCCCGTATTTCTTTGCCGTCTCCGCTTTATTTAATCCCTGTAATGCCCCGTAATGTCGCTCGTTCAAACGCCAGTGATGAACTTCGGGTACCCACACCCGATCGGCAACTTCTGCCAAAATATGCTGCGTACGAATCGCACGTTTCAACACGGAAGAATAAGCAACATCAAAGAAAAGATCATGTTTCTTAATCAACTCTCCCGCCCGGCGTGCTTCCTGTTCGCCCCGTTCACTCAGGTCGACATCCGTCCACCCGGTAAACCTGTTTTCCTTGTTCCAAACACTCTCCCCATGCCGTACCAATATCAACTTGTACATAACGTTTTTTATTAATTAATTGTTGATAGAGTATACGCAAACGGGAAGAAAAAGTTGGAAAAGCGTGGGCTTGTGAGTGGAAATCTAAAATTTAAAATCTAAAATCAGTAAGGACTTTATGAACTTAGTAGTAATTTCTCAAAACCGGCTTGATACAAATACCCACTCGCACCATTGACACGTAACGATCGTATTCCAGAAGATTCTCCGCATACCCGTTATAGTATTGTAAAAAGAAATACTCGTTAGCTTTCGGTGAAGGCTTGAAATTGATCTCCAGCGTTGTGTTCATGTTAATAAACTTCCGGCGGGGATTAATCACGGCCGAACACCATAAACGCTCATCAGCACTTTGGTAGTTAAACGCAATAAATCCGTATCCTTTATACTCCAACAAATCGGGATTTCCTTCCTTATCAACCCATCCCGCCCACAATTTCAACTGGGTAGAAAAACGATAATCAATAAACCACGATCCCGAAAGAGAAATGTAATTCCAACTACGAGAAGCCAGCGAATCCCGACCGTTCGACTCATGTTCAAAGGAAAGAACCGCCACTCCCATCAACTGATTACGGTAAATCAACGCTTTACTCAAACTGATACCCGGGTTAAAATTATTATCCAGAAATGGACTGGACTTCCCGTAAATATCCCAGAACGAACGCTGCGTGTAAGTTAAATACAAGAAGGTCTTGAAAGGCAAGATACTTTTCGTCAGACGTTGCCGGATACTGATCTGAAACTTGGCATCCGCACTGTGCTTGTCAATCTTCCGGTTCGTAGGCACCCCCGTAACGAAATAATTATCCCGGAAAATGCCAAAACTCGGCGTGTTATCAAACAACTCCAACGCGGTCTTCTCATCAACAACCACGGAACCGCCTTTTTTCTGCTTGCTTATCTCCTCACGTTCCTGCAATATCCTCTTCTCCTCGTCTGTCTGGGCTTGCAACACCAAGGGCGTAAACACGCAAAAGCATAAAAGTATATAAATACCTCGGACCTTCTCTTTCATTATCTACGAATTTCTTTTACTGAACAACGAAACAATCGCCAGCAAAACAATCGCCCCCACGGTCGCCGTGATCAAACTCCCGATAACACCCGTTGTCCATATTCCCATGATACCGAAAAGCCAGCCTCCCAACACGCCACCAATGATTCCCACAATCAGGTTCACCAACAAACCCATTCCACCTCCCCGGACAATTTTTCCTGCCAGATACCCGGCAAGAATACCAATCAAAATATACCATATAAACATCATAACTTATAAAATTTAGGTTAATCTATCTATTTAAACTTGATAAAGCCCCAAAAAGTTATGATATTATGCATAAAAAAGTTCATAAAGTAGAACCTTATGAACTTTATAGACTTTACAAACTTTATATACTTACTCCGGCAAGGTCAGGAACAACCCCATCACCCAGTAAACAAGACCGGACATCACGATGGTTGCCGGAATCGTAAAAATCCAGGCGGCCACAATATTTGTGGCAGTAGCCCATCGAACAGAAGCAACCCCTTTCGTGATTCCAACCCCGATAATAGAGCCGGTAATCGTGTGAGTCGTACTCACGGGAATCCCCAGTACGGCTGTTCCCATCAATGTCAAAGCTCCGGAAGTCTCGGCACAGAATCCCTGCACGGGTTTCAATCGGGCCAACCCGTCCCCCAAAGTCTTGATCACCTTCTTACCCCCGATAATCGTACCTAAAGCGATCACCGAGTAACAAGTAACAATCAACCAAGCAGGAACATGAAACTCCCCTGTATTCTCGTACAAGTAATCACTCACGAAAGTATTACTTCCAGCAACACTATATAACAGGATAGCAATGATACCCATCGTTTTCTGCGCATCGTTTGCACCATGTCCCAAACTGAATATAGCGGAAGAAAACAACTGCAATCCCTTAAACAGCCCTTCCACTTTCATCGGGTGTTTTTTATGAAACACAAGCATTGTGAGACACATCATGAAGAATCCCAATATCATACCGATCAAAGGGGACAGCACGATAAAGATGGCAATTTTGAATATCCCGGAAGCAACCAGAGCGTCACCCCCGAACGTGAACCATACCGGACCGATCAATCCCCCGATCAAAGCGTGGGACACACTGATCGGCATACCAAAATGAGTACACAACCAAACCCAGATCACCGAACCGATTAAAGCTGCCAGAATAAGATATTCATTGATCCTCGAGGGATCCACGATTCCTTCGCCCATCGTGTGAGCCACGCTCACCCCAAAAATAAAGATAGCGGCAAAGTTCCAGAATGCTGCCCAGCAAACAGCCATCGTAGGAGAAAATACACGTGTCGCCACGATCGTAGCGATCGAATTGGCCGCATCATTCATTCCGTTCAAAAAGTCGAAAAGAAGAGCGATCACAATAGCTAAAAGAACAATTGTTAACATAGCGATCAGGCAAATTTAATAATAATACCTCTCACAATATCACCCACGTCCTTTGCCCGGTCGGTAGCATCTTCCAACACCTGACCAATATTCTTCAGTTTCACGAGTTCGATAGCGTCTTTCTCGTTCGCAAAAACATCACTCATAAATTGTTCATACAAATCATCCACGTCATGTTCGATCTTTTTGATACGAACACATTTCTCGTTAATCTCTTGAGGTTTCTTCTGAATATACTCCAGCCCATTCATAATATCCTTCAAGATACGAGCATCTTCCACGATACATTGCCCCATCGCAATTAACAGCTGGTTCACACTCTTCGGACGATACATCAACATTCGTTTTGCAGCATCATGAATAAAATCAAGAAACGTGTCCATACGGCCACTCAACAGATTAATATCCTCACGATCGAAGGGTGTAACAAACGTCTTGTTCAATTCCTCGTACAACTTAGCCGTGATCATATCTCCACTATGTTCGTACTCCTTGATGTCCTTGTACAGCGCTTTCTGTTTTTCAGGGTCTTGCTCTTGTAATAACTCCACCAAAAGCTTGGCTGCAGCCTCGATATTAGCGGCTTGCTCGATATACAAAGGGTAAAACTTTTTTTCCTTTACCACAAATAATTGAAGAAATCGGTCTATTTTCATATTTTTTATTGATTAGCACACAAATGTAGTATCCCTGCGCAGATATGTATGTTAAAAATCAAAAAATATACAATCTTTTTTTCCACATATTTAAACCCGAGCAATAGAAAGAAAACACGTGAAAAGTACTAGTGTAGTCCCTAACCAAAGGCGTTCTGCCAATACAGGAGAGATTCCACCCAAATGATACTCCAAGGCATCATGACCGCACCCCGCAAGACAATCTCCACACAAAGTACAGTTGATTGCCGGACGCCCTTTCAGCACGTCTACTTTCGACAGAGCCCCGTACCGACACACCCGCGTACAAGCCATGCAATGTCGGCAACGATCGTTCAGACGCAATCGCCACGGAGACACTTGTTTCAAATACATAACCAAAGTCCCCGCCGGACAATAGGAAGAGCAATGCATGGCAACATGACGCCTTTTAGACATGAACCCAATTATCATGATTCCCACGATCCCGGCAAAAGCCGCAATCCCCGTGGAATAAATCACCGGAATCCCGAAACCTCTCAACGCAGAAGCGACACCTATAAATACAAACAATACCGTCCAACGCATTCGGGTCCTCATTTTAGAAGAAAGAGCCTCCCGTTTTCCATTCTTTCCCGCAGCCAGACTATCCCACGCCCCGAAATAACAGAGCTGGCTGCACCACGCACCTCCGGACAATAGAATCGTTACGAGAAACAAAAACGGCATGAATGACACCTCTCCCCGGTAAAATACCCCCGCCGGGATCAGTCCGGGTATGGGGAAATGGAGTTTTCCTGACATCAGAAACATACTATCCACGAAAATCCCCAAGAATAACTGGCTAAAGAACACAATCGAGAAGAGCAGCCAAATACGTCTCCGCCACATTCCCCGTCGTTTCCGGTCGAACATCTGCAAATATAGCCATCCACCGAAAAGAGCAGCCAGCACAATTTGAATCCATCCTCCGCCCGGCAACAATCTCTCCCCCAACAGCAACGGTGGTTTCACGACAACCTGTACCACGGAAAGCAACATTCCCGCAACAATCGTTGTGAGTATCGCCCCCAACACGGCCCCTTTTTGAATGTTGATTTTTTTTCTCATATCCACACAAAGATAATTGATATTTATTCATCCAAATCAAAAATCATTAACTTTGCTCCTGCAAAAATAAACATCATGTCAGACATTCCTGTCCTAATATCCGATTTGGCGATTATCTTATTTTCCGCCGGATTGATAACCATTCTCTTTAAATGGCTAAAACAACCTGTCGTGCTGGGCTATATCGTGGCAGGTATTATCGCAGGCCCCTACACATTTGGCGGCCCCATGATCACGGATGCCGAGAATATTCATATCTGGGCTGACATCGGGGTCATTTTCCTCCTGTTTGCCTTGGGACTTGATTTTAGTTTCAAGAAACTCATGAACATCGGGGGAACAGCCATGATCAGCGCCCTTACCATCGTGGGTGCCATGATGATGCTGGGCTACATTACCGGGCTGTCACTCGGATGGGGGCACATGAATAGCCTTTTCCTTGGAGGAATGCTCTCGATGTCATCCACCACCATCATTTTCAAGGCGTTTGACGACATGGGTCTCCGCAATCAGCGTTTCGCAGGAGTCGTCTTCGGAATTCTTGTCGTGGAAGACCTCTTCGCCGTAGTCCTCATGGTATTACTTTCCACGTTAGCCGTCAGCAAACACTTTGAAGGTATGGAAATGGTCGATAGCATCCTTAAACTTATCGCCTTCCTCGTTTTCTGGTCTATTACCGGGATATTCCTAATTCCAACCTTTCTGAAAAAAACGAAACAATGGCTCAACGGGGAAACTTTATTAGTCGTATCACTCGGACTCTGTCTCGGCATGGTTCTACTTGCCGTGAAAGCCGGGTTCTCCTCCGCACTAGGGGCTTTCGTCATGGGGTCCATCCTGGCGGAAACCATCGAGGCCGAGAACATCGAACACCTCATTAAACCCGTGAAAGATCTTTTCGGGGCGATCTTTTTCGTCTCGGTCGGGATGATGATCGATCCCGCCATGCTCGTCGAGTACTGGTTCCCGATATTACTGATCACTGTGGTCGTTATGGCCGGACAAATCACGTTTGCCGCATCCGGAATTCTCTTGTCCGGACAAAGCCTCCGAATTGCCATCCAATCGGGATTCTCGTTAGCACAGATCGGTGAATTTGCTTTTATTATCGCAAGTCTAGGTATGACCCTGCACGTGACGGACAAATTTCTCTACCCCATAGTGGTTACCGTCTCTGTCATCACCACCTTTTTCACGCCTTACATGATCCGTCTGGCAGAGCCCACCTACCAGTTCGTGACCAAACACCTGCCCACGCCCTGGATTCATTTCCTTGACAGGTATAGCACGGGGACGAACACCATCCGCCATAAAAGTACGTGGCACCGGCTGCTGAAAGCATTATGCCGCATAGTGATCACCTACACCATTCTGTCTGTCTTCACCATAGCTCTTTTCCTGCAATATCTGACCCCACAAATCCGTAAGGAACTCCCCGGTATACAGGGTAGCCTTGTCAGCGCCGTTGCCATCCTGCTACTCATTTCCCCCTTCCTACGGGCTATCATGATGAAAAAGAACCATTCGGAAGAATTCCAACAATTATGGAGTGATAGTAAATACAACCGGGGACCACTCGTATCCCTCATCGTTCTACGGGTAGCACTCTGCATCGGGATTGTGATGTTCGTCATATCCAGCCTCGTGAACGTCGCTGCCGGCCTCCTGCTCGTGATCGCCACCGCAGTCATTCTGTTCTTCATCTATTCCAAACGGTTAAAAAAATACTCCATACAACTGGAACGCCGTTTTCTGCGCAACTTCACGGCCCGACAACAGGAACAAGAACGCAAGTCTCCCATCAAGCAACGTTTTGTCAAACATTTACTTGACCGGGATCTCCACCTCGCCGACTTTGAAGTATCGCAATCCTCTCCCAGCGTTGGCAAAACGCTAAAGGAATTGAATTTCCGCCAGACCTGTGGGGTCAGCGTGGTAACAATCATCCGGGGAGAAGAACGAATAAACATCCCTGGTGGGGAAGAACGCCTGTATCCTTTCGATCACATCATCGTGGCCGCCACGGACAAAGAAATCAACGTCTTCCGTGAGTTTGTCGAAAACCGCGTAGAAAAACGGAAACATGAACTTGAACAACAGCGTCCCCCGGAAGTCAGCTTGGAACAATTCACCATTGAGGCTAACACGCCACTCGTGGGACGCACCATCCAGAAATCCGGCATCCGTGATAAAGCAGCCTGTCTCGTCATCGGCATCGAACGCAACGGCACCTCCATCATGAACCCTACCCCGGACACCACCTTCGAGGCCGGCGACGTAGTTTGGATCGTCGGTGAAAAAGACAAATTGCTCCATCTCGCTGCGGGAGAAACAATTTAACAATTGAAAATGGAAAATGGAGAATTGAAAATGAAGAAAAGTTTATAGTTTAGAATTTAAAATGGAATCAAAAAGACATCTCCCCCGCCCCCTGTGACTGGAAATTTAAAATCTAAAATTTAAAATTACATCATTCTATCTCCAACCCAAACAAAGCTTTCAACTCACTCACAGCAGGATTAATCTGGACAAAATGATCGAATTTATCCTTAGCCGTAAAAAGCCGTCTTTTTTCCTCGCCATTTTCCGGTTCCATGTAAACTTGAACATTCAAGGTAATAAAACCATTATTCAGCCTTTTAGCAAGAAACGAGAGCAAATAAGGATGTATATCCGTCACCTTAGATAACAAAAAGTCATTATCAACCTCAAGCGTGATGACAAACCCTTGCACTTTTGGGGAGTGAGAAGTCAAGGCAATCTTTACGGCCGTATCCTCCCGCAAAGTTGCAACATAAGTTTCCAACGCAGAAGTCACATCCGCCACCGTAAATTCACTTTGCGCCTTTACCCGGTTATCCTCAACTTTTGCCCCTCCTTCTTCCCGCTGGATCTGCAGGTTCTCCCGAGTCTCCGCCATGGCCATTTTCAATTTAAAGGAATGTGGCGGTTCTACCTTATAAGTATTCGTTTTTCCGGCAGGGACAGAAGGCTTTTCCCCAGCAACCGGAGCCGTTGTTCCACCACCCGATTGCTGGAATTTCCCGTTAAAATCAGCAATCTTCAATAGCCCGGTAAACTCCTCTATGCTAAGGCTTTTTTTTTTAGTTCATTAATTTGGCATAACTTGATCAAGGTAAGTTCCACGCATAAACGTTTCTCCACACGCATTTTATACTGCATCTCGCATTGCTCGATCACTTTCAAAGCATCAAATATGAATTCGGAAGTTACAGTTTTCGCCTGTTTTAAATAACGTTCCTTGATGGATGCACTCACTTCCAATAATTGCACCGTAACCTCTTCTTTAGCAACCAATAAATCACGGAAATGACGCCCCAACCCGGAAACCAAATTACCTGCATCAAAACCTTTCTCCATAATCTCGTTAAAAAGCAAGAATGTTTCGGCTACTTTACCATCGTGGAATAAATCTGTCAACTTAAAATAGTAATCATAATCCAACACGTTCAGATTCTCGATCACCTTATCATAGGTCAAATCCTTCCCGCAGAAACTTACGACTTGATCAAAGATCGACAAAGCGTCACGCATGGCCCCGTCAGCTTTCTGCGCAATCACGTTCAACGCCTCTTCCTCTGCCTGTACACCTTCTTTAGCTGCAATTCGTTTCAGATGCTCGATCGTGTCGGGTACTTTTATCCGGTTAAAATCGTAAATCTGACAACGTGACAAGATCGTCGGTAATATTTTATGCTTCTCGGTTGTTGCCAGAATAAAAATAGCATGGGCAGGCGGCTCTTCCAATGTTTTCAAGAAAGCGTTGAAAGCCGAGGCACTCAACATATGCACCTCATCAATAATATACACGCTGTATTTCCCCACCTGCGGCAATATCCGCACCTGATCAACCAAACCTCGAATATCATCCACGCTATTGTTAGAGGCAGCATCCAACTCGTGAATGTTCAATGAACGCCCGCTATTAAACGCCTTACATGACTCACATTCATTACAAGGCTCGGCATTCGGTTGTAGATTCATGCAATTAATCGTCTTGGCAAATATACGGGCACAAGTTGTTTTCCCCACTCCGCGGGGTCCACAGAACAAATAAGCCTGAGCCAGTTGTTTATTAAGAATTGCATTCCTCAACGTGGAAGTGATCGAGTGCTGCCCGATCACCGTGTCGAAACTTGCAGGTCTGTATTTACGTGCCGAAACAATAAAATTCTCCATGATAATCTATTACAGGTTGATACCCGGCACGAGTAAAAATCGTACCGGGTCACAAATTTACAAAGTAAAATGATTTATCACGCCACAAAACCCAATAATTTTTCTTATATCTTTTCCAAATCCGTTTTAGCAATCCACCCCTCGTTTCCATCGGCCAAACGAACATTGTACCAATCTCCTAGAGTTCCGATAACCTGTACCTTCAGTCCTTCATGGATCACGAACAATTCGGTCCCGCTATTATCCGGAGCCCCGCGTACCACCACGCTGGGAGTCATTACAATCCCACTATCCCTGTCGGTCACCCGGTGATATTGTTTCAAAGCGAAGAAAATAGTCATCACGGACACCAACAACATGATGATCCCCAGGGTAAACCAACTTTTCTTTAAAGATATAGATGTCGCATGGAAGAACAATGCTGCCATAATCAGAAATCCTATAAACAGAATAACAGACACGTACGCCCATTGATCAGCCGTGAAAGCGGTCACGAAAGCATTATACCAACGTACAAGGAAAAGTTCCGGTAATACCTTGATATTGTCAACCGTGGCCTTTTGCGCCATCGTCAGGTTATATTTTATATCATTATCACCCGGATGCAACAATAAAGCACGTTCGTAATTCAATATGGCTTTCGCAATCTCCCCTTGCTTGTAATAACAGTTTCCCAAATTGTAATACACGGTTGCGGATTCCATGTTATCGGATAACATCTCGTTATACAAATCAATCGCTTTCTGATAGTCGCCTTCCTGGTACATTTTAGTTGCCTCCTCCGCCAGCGTCTTGACATCAGTAGCATAGGTCACCACACCGGATAAGAGCAACATCAATATTATATATATCCTTTTCATTCTTTTCAACTTTTAGTTTTTAACCTTAGTTTTTAGCTTCTAACTTTTAGCTTTCATATCGCTTTATCCAATTTCGTGATAATAGATATACTATCCTTGTACACGTTATCCATCTCTTCTCCTTGATTAGCACCCGGGGCATAACGAGCGTACTCGCAATGATCGAGCACCTCAATAAAGCTCTGAATTAACGTCGCATCTGCCCCCCGACGAGTCAAATGATCACTGATATTGTCCCGATTCAATTCTGATGCGGCTATGTTCAATTTATAACTTACATACCCCCATAAAGCGTTCAATGTCTCTTGATAGAATAGTTCAGAATTTCCGGCTTTCATCGCAACAGAGGCTGCCCGCAAACGTTTCTGAGCCATTTTGTTCGCCGTTTTACTCTTCACCCGTACCAAATCGGCATTTGCCTTGATCCGGCGACGATTAAGAATCATCCCGACCACGAAAAGTACAAAAGGAATCAAGAAACTCAACCAGTATTCCATCGTGGCGAAATACAACACGCCCTTCGGACGGAGATCGTTCTTGTGTGTCTTGATATAGCGAATATCCTGTCCCAACATCCTAACATCTTCTTTCTTGAATGACTGTAAGGCTGCCTCCCCAGATCCTTGACTGGATTCATTTCCTTTTTCAACCCGAACAGCATACTCCTTTCCCTTCAACATCTTATAAGCCCCGGCTTGCGGGTCAAAATAGGAATATTGCACGGCTGGAATCTTGTAATCTCCCGCATAACGAGGAATCACGAGATATTCAAAAGTAACAGTTCCGGACGTTCCACTTATATCCCTAGTCACTTTCGGATCGTACACGTCAAAATCATGCGGGAAAGTGATTTTCGGAGCCTCTAACAATTTCATGTTTCCATTCCCGCGTAATACCACCTTATACGTTAACGCATCATTCGCCTTCAAGGTATCTGTTGACATAGAGGTTGTCATGGTAAGGGTTCCCACCATACCGCTAAATCCTAAAGGCTTTCCGGCCTCGGGTAAAGGTTTCACGGTAATTTTCACGGGTTTACTCTTGCAGAGTACTCGGACATCACGGGAATTCCCGAAAAAGTCATCAAAGATACTTCCACCACGACTCCCCACCCGTTGGCGAACAAGACAATACAACTCGTAAGGCTCTATCGTTAACGTCCCGGCATGTTGCGGGAAAAGAATCGTTTTTTGTAACACGCCCACCCGATCATATATTTTCCCGTTATATTCCTCACGTTCCAAATGAATCTGGGGAATCTTCACGTCTTCTGTCAGGAATCCGTCAAAAGGCGGGATCTTCTTCCCCTGCACATCAACCAGATTTACCCGGGCATATACTTTTAACGTGGCAGTCAAACTCTCTCCCACGTAAAGCGTGTTACGGCTCACTTCCATTCGCAGAAACAAATCATCATCCGTAATCGAAGTACTTCCCCGGCTCTCAGAAACATCCCCGGAACTTTGGGTATTATTCCGAGGTTTCCCGGAACCTTTGATCACTTTTATCTTCAAAGGCTGGGACTTGTACTCTTTACCGTCCACGGTGATCGTGGCCGGCTCGATCGTAAACTCTCCTTCTTCCTGCCCTTCCAAAATATAAGTGTACGTGTACTCTTGATTTTGCTTCATATCGCCATTGATAATCGTGATATTAGAAGACGTACTCAATGACGGTCCTGCCAGTAAATCAAATCCTTTTATCGTGGGAACCTGTAAGTTCTCCCCCTTAGCGTTCAACACGAAGGAAAGACGGAATTGCTCCCCGACTTCCACAACGGAAGGTGCGGACGCGATAAATTCTGTCTTTTGGGCAAATAACTTAGACCCACCAAAAACGCATAATAGCAATATGATAATGAATGACTTCATTTGTTTATCTTTTAATTCTTTATTATCCCTCTGAAAAACATACAAAGTTACCAGTTTTTCTCAATCTTCATCTTCTTTGCCTTTTGAGCTTGAACTTTATCTTTCTGTACCTTTTCCTGTGTTTTCTTTTCGTCCGCTTCCAAGGCCTCTAACAAGCGTTTGGCATCTTCTTTCGAGATTTTAGGCTGAGCCTGTTGATCCTGCTGTTGCTGATCCTTATTCTGCTGGTCTTTATTCTGTTGATCCTTCTGATCTTGGTTTTGCTTATCTTGATCCTGTTTATCTTTATTTTGTTGATCCTTAT
>ERZ773193.1150-NODE-1150-length-35296-cov-8.032207_pt1 | contig 35296 bp, 25 predicted proteins | sample MGYA00511110_ERZ773193 | MGnify/ENA primary metagenome ERZ773193 (study PRJEB29015, sample SAMEA2737784) | human gut metagenome | biome: human gut; feature: human-associated habitat; material: faeces | place: China | collected 2012 ...
TACTGCTGTCGATCAAGAAGAACGTCCACCAGCAGCAGCTCGTCACCGAGCAGACGACGGCCGACTACCGCGTCGAGTTCGGCCGCATCTCCAACGCGCTGCAAATGGCCGAGAACTTCTCCGACTGGTGCAACATCTACCGGCGCATCACCTCGTGGGACATCGAGTTGTCGGAGTCCAGCGACGCTTCGATCAAGGAGGTGATCCAGTTCCAGAAGTCGGAGGCCAACCAGGCCTTCTCGAAATTCGTGCGCCGCAACTATTTCGACTGGATCAACCGCCGCGACGACCTCACGCCCGTCATGTCGCATACGCTCATGCGTTCGCGCATTCTCCCCGTCGCCGACGAAAATTCCAAGACGACGCTGCTGCTGATCGACAATTTCCGCTACGACCAGTGGCGTTCGATCAACCCGCTGCTGCGCGGCTACTACGACGTAGCCGTCGACGACTTCTACTGCGCCATTCTCCCCACGGCGACGCAATACGCCCGCAACGCCATCTTCGCAGGACTGATGCCGCTGGCTATCGACCGTCTGATGCCCGAACGGTGGCTCAACGACAACGAGGAGGGCGGCAAAAACCAATACGAGGAGGAGTTCCTGCGCCGCCAGTTGCAGAGCAACGGCAAGAACTACCGCTGGACGTTCGACAAACTGGTACGCCCCGAAGCGGGCCGCAAGCTGGTGGACAACATCCAACGCATCTACGACGCCGATTTCTCGGTGATCGTCTACAACTTCCTCGACATCCTGTCGCACGCGCGCACCGAGACCGACATCATCCGCGAGCTGACCGAGGACGAGGCGTCGTTCCGCTCGCTGACGCGCTCGTGGTTCGAACACTCCGACCTCTTCACGCTGCTCAGACTCCTCTCGAAGCGGGGACACACGGTCATCATCACCTCCGACCACGGCACGATCCGCGTCGACAACCCGATCCGCGTGACGGGCGACCGCGAGACCTCGCCCAACCTGCGCTACAAGACGGGGCGCAACCTCTCCTACAACCCGCGCGAAGTCTACGAAATCACGCGGCCGGAAGACATCCAATTGCCGCGCATCAACCTCTCGTCGAGCTATATCTTCGCCTACAACACCGATTTTCTCGTCTATAACAATGACGCCAACCGCTTCATCCGCTACTACAAGAACACGTTCCAGCACGGCGGCATTTCGATGGAGGAGATGATCGTGCCCTATATCGTATTAAAACCCAAACAATAAGCATGAAAACGCTCGCTATCGATTCGCTCGACGACCTTCCCGACGCGGCCGAAGCCGTCATCGACGCCCTGGCAGGCCGCACGGTGGTCGCCTTTCGGGGCGAAATGGGCGCCGGCAAGACGACCCTCATCGGCGCGATCCTCGACCGTCTGGGTTCCGCCGACACGGTCACCAGCCCCACCTTCGCACTGGTCAACCAGTACGACACGGCCGGCGGACGCCCCGTCTTCCACTTCGACTTCTACCGCATCGACCGCATCGAGGAGGCCTACGACTTCGGCTACGAAGAGTATTTCTATTCGGGCGACCTCTGTCTGGTCGAATGGCCCGAAAAGATCGAGCAGCTGCTGCCCGACAACGTGATGACGGTACGCATCACCGTGGACAGCGACACGGCCCGCACGTTCGAGATCGACTGACACTCCGAGCCTGCACATACGTCCGGCAACACGCCCCGCTACACCGGGCAGGTTGCCGGGCGGTTCATGTTCCGCCCCCGGCGGCGGACAATTTGCCCGTCCCGCGAAAAATCACTACTTTTGCAGGCGGCAGGCTCCGGAAGGGATAAACTCAGGCCGGCCCTGCGCTGAAATCCGATTCACCCATTAAATACAACCATGCAGGAATACATCTCCAAACAGCAACAGATTTTGCGTCCCGCCGAACAGATTTACGCCGTCATCAGCCGTTTCGACAACCTGACGCCCGCCGTGGCAGACAAGGTCGAGGAGTGGCAGGCGACCGAAGACACCTGCTCGTTCAAAGCCAAAGGCTTCACCGTAAAGCTCCGCATGGAGGAGCGCGAAGCGCCCCGGCACGTCAAGATCGTCGCCGACGGCGGCGGAGTGCCGATGGACTTCGCATTCTGGATCCAGCTCCACAAGGTCTCGGACACCGACACCCGCATGCGGCTGGTGCTGCACATCGAGCTGAATATGATGATGAAAATGATGATCGGCGGCAAACTCCAAGGCGGACTGGATCAGATCGCCGAAGGCATCGCCAAGGCGATGAACGCCGCACCGCAATATTAACGGAGAGGCGGCACGGAATGCGGGACCGCATGCGACACGGCTCCCCCGCCGACCGCCCCGCGTCCGACCGGAAGGCCGGTCGGACGCCTGAACAACCGACACGCGACCATGAAACCTACTGCATACCTGACAACCTTTTTGGGGCTTCCCGGAGCGTCCGGCGAAAAACGGGCCGCGTGTAATTTCGACCTGACAAGCCGTTATTTCTACAACGTCTCTTCGGAAGAGAGCTTTTTTCAGACCATCGACGCCGAGACCACGGCCGACCTCGACCTCAACGCCGTATTCGAGCGCATCGACCGCACCGCCTCCAAGCCGGGACAGCAATACCTGTACGCCCGGCTGAGGACCCTGCGCGGCACGGAAGAGGTGCGGGAGTTCGGCCGCAGGACGGATCATTTCGCCGGGAACGCCGGACATGCCGAACAATGCGCGAAACACCTTTCGCGGCTCTCGGACGACGACGCCTACGACCTGCAAAACCTGATTTTCGACAAGCCGGAGCAGGTGCGCCGCATCGCTCTCGTCTACCTTCTCTCGGCCGCAGCCGTGGTGTCGCTGCTGCTGAGCTTTCTCTATCCGCTGCTGCTGTTGCTGTTTCTTGCCGTCTTCGCCGCGAACATGTATATCCATTACAGCAACAAGCTCAACATTTCGATCTATGCTTCGGCCGTGAAACAGTTGACGCTGGCGCTGCGGACCGCCCGGCATCTCGCTGCCGAGGAGGTTCCCGGCACGGAGGAGGCCCTGAAGGTCATCCGTCAGGTCTCCGAGGTCGAACGGCGCAGCCGCGTGGTCGGCACGCAGGGCGACAGCGCCAACGAGCTGGCCGCGGCCGTATGGCTGGTGCTCGAACTGCTGAAGGCGGCTTTCAACGTCGAGGTGATTCTCTTCCACCGCTTCATCGGCAGCATCATAGCGCGCCGCGACGCCATCCACGGACTGTTCCGGTTCATCGGAGAGACCGATGCCGCGATTTCGGCGGCACGCCTGCGCGGCGAAACGCCGACCTGCCGCCCGGAATTCACCGACGGGAAATACCTGCGGGCCGAGGAGGTCGTACATCCGCTCATCGGAAACTGCGTTCCCAACACGCTGGAGCTGGACGGCACGGGGCTGCTGCTCACCGGCTCCAACATGTCGGGCAAGACCACGTTCATCCGCACGCTGGTGCTCAACGCCCTGCTGGCCGAGACGCTCGACATCTGCTTCGCCGAGGCCTACACGGCTCCGTACATGAAGATTTACAGCTCGATCCGCATCTCGGACGACATCGCCGAAGGGACGAGCTATTACCTGCAGGAAGTACTGACCGTCAAACGGTTCATCGACGCATCGCAGGAGCCGGCACCGTGTCTGTTCGCCCTCGACGAACTTTTCAAGGGCACGAACACGACCGAACGCATCGCCGCCGGAAAAGCCGTACTGGCGCATCTCAACCGGGGACCGCATCTCGTGCTGGTATCGACGCACGACGTCGAGCTGGCGGAGCTGCTCCGCAAAGACGGCTACGAGCTGCACCATTTCCGCGAGGAGGTGATCGGCGGGAAGCTGGTCTTCGACTACCGGCTGCACACGGGACCGCTCACCACCCGCAACGCCATCCGGATTCTGGAAATGTACGACTACCCGCGCGACCTGATCGCGGAAGCGTACGAGGTGCAGGAGAAACTGACGGAGAGATCGAACTGACGCCACGAAAAAGCGGCGGCCGGGCATGAGCGAATCGCTCAACGCCCCGTTCGCCCGGTCCGAACGCCCGCGACTGTGCTGCAACAGCACAGTAACGAATTCACAACAATCCGACGCCCCCGTCAGCCCCCTCTGCAACAGGCCCGAAACCGCTCTGCAACAGGCCCCCGATCCGCAATTATCCGCAACCAATCTGCAATCGGTTCGTAACCGTCCCACAACCGCCCTATGTCGGCCCGAAACCGCTCCGCAACCATCCTTAACAACAAAGACCTGCCGAAATCGGCAGGTCTTTGCTGTAACCGGGAATCTTCACCCGGCAGAGGCCGTCCGTGCGACAAAATTACCCCTGCACCGGTTTGCGCTGCATGAAGCGGCGTTTGAGCCACCCGCGCACCGGTTCGTCGTACAGACGCAGGCACAACCACGCCAGCAGGATGCTGCCGCCGTAAACCAGCGCGCCGTACCCCAGCGCTTCGGGCCATGCGGGACGGGTATCGACCACCCACGCAGTGTAAATATAGACGAACGGATAGTGCGTGATATACAGCGGATAGGAGATGTCGCCCAAGAAACCGCAGACCTTTTTCGACACCCGGTCCGTGACTTTGCCGCCCGCGCCGGCCGCTACGACCAGCGGGAAGAGGACGATGATGCACACGGCGTCGTAGAGACCGTTCAGCCACAAGCGGTCCGTCCCCAGATGCGGCATGGCTAGCACGGCGACGACGCAGAGACTGCAAAGCCAGAAAGCGCCGCGCAGACGGATCAGCTTTCCGACGCGCGACAGCAGCAGTCCGGCGATAAACGGATAGGCCAGCCGCGTGAAACCTACGCCGAGCTGTTCGCCGTCGAGCGCCCAGCCGCCGATCATATCGCCCTGTGTCACGGCGAGACGCACCGTAAAGCATGCCGCGACAACGGCGAGCGCCCCCAGCAACAGTTTCGAAAGCCGCCGCAGGACAAGGGCATAGCAGATATTGGCGATATACTCGAAGAAAAGCGACCATGCGGGGCCGTCCAGCGGATAGGTCTCACTCCAGCCGCGAATGTCCATCGACGGCGGCACGGGAATCATCAGGCACCCCAGCAGCAGGATCAGAAGCATGCGTCCGACCGGAACGCCGGCGATCATTTCGTAAGGTCCTCCTGCGCCGAAGTAGAACGCCGCGGCGCCGATCAGCATGCCCATCACCACCATGGGATGCAGACGGATCAGACGGCGCTTGAAGAAATCGCGGTAGGTCATGCGTCCCCAGCGGTCGTCGTAGGCATAGCCGATGACGAAGCCCGAAAGGACGAAGAAGAAATCGACGGCCAGATAGCCGTGGTTGATGATCTGGTCGGCATGGCTCGCGGCATGCGCCTCGAAAAGATGAAAGGCCACGACGACCAGCGACGCGACGCCGCGCAGACCGTCGAGGATCGCATAATGGGGCTTCGAGTCGGGATAGGCGGAAGCGGAGATTGAAAGCATATGGGTTATGGTTTTTTATCGGCGGACAGACAGGTTTCGAGCCGTTCGAGCACGGTGCGCACCGTAGGGAAACTCCCGGCGGCATGAGCCATCGCTTCGGCCGGAGCGCACCAGACGACCGTCTCGATCCCCTCTTCGGTCTGCGGTACGAGGTCGCCGCAGGCCGCCGCGCGCAGTTCGTACCAATGGGTGCGTTTCAGCTCCCAGCGTTCGGTTTTCGGAAAATAATAAGCGTGCCACGTCCGGCACAGCGGCCGCACCGGTTCGGCGCACACGCCCGTCTCCTCGGCGATTTCGCGCGCGGCGCACGCTTCGATGCGCTCGCCGCATTCGAGATGTCCCTTGGGCAGGTCCCAGCGGCCGTTGCGGCGCATCATCAGCCACTCGCCGCGGTCGTTCACCACCACGCCGCCCGCCGCTTCGATCTGCGTAAAATCAGCCGCAAAAGAGCGGAACGCCGCGTCGGGATCGGCAGAAACGACTGCGACGCAGTTGTGCGATTCGAGAATTTTCGTTACCTTCGCTCGTGATAGGTCCGCCGGATCCGCGGGCACGACGGCATAGCATTCGCCGCCGGGCGCGTCCGAAGTGAAAATCACGGATTTATCTGCAAAATATACGGTATGGTTCATGCCGATCGGATTTGAATGCAAAAATACGAATAAATAGAAGAAACCCGACCGAAAATGAAAAAATTACTCCTTTTTATGGCTATTGCAGCTACGGGACTGAGCGCATGCGACAACAGGCGGCCGCAGCCCCTTACCATCGACAATGCCCTGACGGCCGATGAGATCGCCGCAGGCATTCTCACCCCTGAGGTGATGTGGAAAATGAGCCGTGCAGGCTCCTCGTCGCTCTCGCCCGACGGGCGTACGCTCCTCTATGCGCAGACCGACTACAACATGGCCGAAAACCGCGGCGTGACGACCATCTGGGTCGAAGACCTTGCGACCAAGGCCGTGACGCGCCTGACCGACACCGCGTCGAACAACGCCGATCCCAAGTGGAGCGCCAACGGGGAGAAGATCTACTTCCTCTCGGACCGCAGCGGCTCGATGCAGGTATGGGAAATGACGCCCGCAGGCGGCAACGCCAGACAGCTCTCGGCGTTCGACAAGGACGTCGAAGGCTTCGGCATCAGCCCCCGCGGCGACAAGGCATGGTACGTACAGCGCGTCGAGGTCTGCGACCGCAAGTCGTCGGACGTCTACAAGGACATGGACAAATCGAAGGCCCGCATCTACGACGACCTGATGGCCCGCCACTGGAATTACTGGGACGAGGGTTCCTACCTGCATATCTTCGTCGGCGACTTCGGAGCCGAGGGGCTGAAACCCGGCGTGGACATCATCGGCAAGGACGCCGCGTGGGACGCTCCGTTGGCGCCCTACTTCGACATGGCCGAAATCGCGTGGAACAACGCCGGAACGATGCTGGCGTACACCTGCAAGCCGCTGACCGGCACCGAGTACGCCGTTTCGACCGATTCGGACATCTTCGTCTACGTCCTCGAAAACGGCGTGACGCAGAACATCTGCAAACCCGTAAACGTCAATACCGGCGAGCCGATCGCGGACATGGCCACGATGGCGGGTTACGACAAATACCCCGTCTGGTCGCCCGACGACCGGCAGATCGCGTTCCTCTCGCAGCGCCGTGCCGGCAACGAGTCGGACAAGGCGCGCCTGTTCCTCTACGACTGCCAGACGGCCCAAATGCAGGACCTGACCGAGGATTTCGACTACAACGCCATGAACGTCGTCTGGAGCGGCAGCGACATGCTCTACTTCATCGCCCCGATCGAAGCCACGCACCAGATATGCCGCATCGCGCCTTCGGTCGGCGAAGTCGAAGTGGTGACCCGCGGCGACCACGACATCAACGCCTTCTCGATGGCGGGCGACAGGATCGCCGCCGAAATGTGTACGATCTCGATGGCCACGGAGTTCTTCGACGTGAATCCCGCCGACGGCACGCTGACGCAGATTTCGGCCATCAACAAACCCGTCTACGACAATATTAGAATGGGCGAGGTGCAGAAACGCTGGGTCAGGACCACCGACGGCAAGCAGATGCTGACGTGGGTGATCCTGCCTCCCGACTTCGATCCCGCCAAGAAATACCCCACGCTGCTCTACTGTCAGGGCGGTCCGCAGAGCGTCGTTTCGCAGTTCTGGAGCTACCGCTGGAATTTCCAGCTGATGGCGGCGCAGGGTTACGTCGTCGTGGCGCCCAACCGCCGCGGCCTGCCCTCGTTCGGACAGGAGTGGCTCGACCAGATTTCGGGCGACTATTCGGGCCAGAACATCCGCGACTACCTCTCGGCCATCGACGACGTGGCGAAGGAGCCTTGGGCCGACGAGAACCGCATGGGATGCGTCGGCGCATCGTACGGCGGATATTCGGTCTATTTTCTCGCCGGATGCCACGAGAAACGGTTCAAAGCCTTCATATCGCACTGCGGCATCTTCAACTTCGAGTCGATGTACGGCCAAACCGAGGAGCTGTTCTTCATCAACAACGATTACGGAGGTCCCTACTGGGATCGGTCGAACGAAGTCGCACAGCGCTCCTACGCCAATTCGCCGCACAAATTCGTCGGAAAATGGGACACGCCGATACTGATTTTCACGGGCGAATACGACTTCCGCATCCCCTACACGCAGTCGCTCGAAGCGTTCACCGCCGCCCGCGTCCGCGGAATCCCGGCCCGTCTGGTGGAGTTCGAAAACGAAGCCCATCAGGTGTTCAAACCCCAGAACTCGCTCGTCTGGAACCGCGAGTTCTTCGGCTGGCTGAACAAATACGTAAAATAACCGCCTGAAAGGCTCGATACGAAGGCCGTCCGGTGATCCGGACGGCCTTTCTCGTTCGCCCGACACACCTTTTCGCTCTTTATCAAAGCATTTCAGCCCGACCACCATCTGTCAAATCAACCGATTCGTTGAAAAAACACGCCTGTTCGTTGAATTTATTTTCATCTCAGTCAGGACCTTCCTACATTTGCTTCCGACGCAATTAACAGATTTTGACTATGAAGAATGTAACCACCCTCCGGGCGGGGAAGCTGTGCTATGTCACACCCCTGCTCGAACAGATCGACGTGCAGCCCGAAAAGGGATTTGCCAACTCCTTCCCCGGCGGCGGCGTAGAGCCGACCGGCGTAAGCTACGACGATTTCTATTTGGACAACGAATAAAAAACGGCGCAGCTATGAAAAACTCCTATAAAGCTTTGGCAATCCTCGCTGCGGCCGCATTGTCCGCGGGCTGCAGCAGTTACGACGAGACGAACGATCCGGCACACGCCGGCAACACGTTCGTAAAACTCCGCGCCGATGTCGCCGACGACGCCGAAACCCGCGCCGGCATCTCCGTCGGAGAAAGCACATTCACCGGATACTGGGAAGACAACGACGCCATGGGAGTTCTTTTCACCGCTCCCGGCTCCTCCCCGGAACTCCGGCCGTTCACTTACAACGACAGCGACTTCGCATTCGAAGGGGAACTGCCGGCGCAGACCGGAGCGTGGCAATACATGGCTTTCTATCCCCATGCGACCGTAAACGGCACCAAAGCCAGCATCCCGTTCGGGAACCTGCGCACCCAGATCGGCAACGCTTTCAACTGCGCCTCCGACGCGCTGGCGGCCCCCATCCTGAGTTTCGCCAATGCCGAACCGGGCAAAACCGACGAAGGCGATCCGATCCGATTCACCCTCAGCCGCCTGACCTCGATTCTCAATCTGGAAGTGAAAGGCGGCGCCAATGCCGACAAAGTCCGCTACCTGCTGCTGACTTCGGAGAACGAAGCCCAGACGCTCTCGGCCGAGAGCATCGACTTCGACATTTCGGACACGGGATCCGGGCTTGCATTCAGCCAAACCGCTCCGTCGAACGTCATCGCGCTGGGCTTCGAGCAGGGCACGGCTCCCGACGCCAACGACATCAACGCCTTCTTCAACATCATGCCGGGGAGCTACGACAAACTGACTGTAGACGTGATTACGGCAACCCGGATCGGTACGGTCGCCATCGAACGCGGGGCAGACAAACCGTTTGCCGCAGGCAAGCTCTACAAGCGCGCCGAAACGCCCGTCTTCGCTCCGCTCGAAGCTCCGTCGTTCGACTGGCCCGGACAGGATATCGACCAAGCGCACGAAATCACCGTGGACGACAACAACCAGCTCACCTACTCCGCCGCCATCAACATCCATGTACCGGGAGGCATTGCCGGTCTGGAAGTCGATGTTTCGTCGCCCGTACTGAGCATGCTGGGCATTTCGAAACTCAATCTGTTCAACGATTCCGAAGTCATCGAGGGAATCTCCTTCGCCGATCTCGGACTCAGCTGCCAGACCGAAATACAATATAAAAAAGAGTGCGTTTTCGACATCACGGCGCTCGTGCCGATGATCCTCCTGCTGGGTCCCGACCCCGGCAGCGAACACGTCTTCGACGTCAAGGTAACCGATCTCGCGGGGCAGGTGACCGAGCAATCGCTGACCTTCACGGCCCCGGCGCTCGTGCGGGTAGATCAAACGGACCTTTGGAAAAACACCGCCTCGCTGACGATCAGCAATCAGTTCGCCGACGCCGGCAGCGTCGCACTGGAGTACCGCATCAAGGGCGAAAGCGCATGGAACGCCGCCAGCGTCTCCGGGCCGAACGACGACGGCAGCCGCACGGCCCTGATCAGCCCCGACTGGACCACCGGCACCAACGAAGCGGGGCTGACGATCCATAGCGTCGATCCCAAGACCGGCATCTTCGCCCGCAAGAGCTACGAATACCAACTGCTCGCCGACGGCGCAACGGTCGCTTCGGGCGAATTCACGCCAAAAAACAACCTCGGCGACATCATTCCCAATGCAGGCATGGAGAGCTGGAGTACGAAATCGATGAAAAAGATCATAGGGTCGACCAACGTACCCTATCCGAATGCCGTCAAATACGAAGACGCAACAGGGACCGACAAATTCTGGGACAGCGGCAACAACGGCTATATGACCAGTTCGGGAACCGACAAATTATGCACTCAGGCAACATATCCCGGCATGGTCGGTGATTATTGCGCGCAACTCGCCGCGAAGTATGCAGTCATCGCATTCGCTGCGGGCAACCTCTACACCGGAGATTTCGTGATGGACGGCACGGTCGGTTACGCACAATTCGGACAGCCGTATACCTATTCCGCACGTCCCGCCGCCCTCAAACTGAAATATGCCGCCGAGATAGGCGAAATCAACCGGGTCAAGAACGATCCGCCCGTAAGCACCGGTCTCGACAAAGGACGCATCTTCGTCTGTATCGTAGAATGGAGCGACCGCCATGCGGTGCAATCGGGCACCACGGTGGACAAAACGACGTTTTGGGACCCGGAAACCGTATCGAGCCTGAACGAAGGCAAAATCATCGGCTACGGTTCCGCCTACATCACGGAGTCTCACACCGGCAGCATGAAGGATCTGGAGCTTCCGATCGTCTATTACGAAAAGACGGACACGCCTCCGACGGGCAACTACACGCTGGTCATTTCGACTGCGACCAGCTATCTGGGCGACTACCTGACCGGATGCGACGCGAACAAACTCTGGGTAGACGATTTCGAGTGGGTGTACTGATCTCCCGATAACAAACCCGAAGGCCCCGCGGCCTTCACCCCCGACCTCCCTGCGGGCGCAGGGAGGTTTTTTGTTGATTTCCACCGCCTTGCAATATTGCCGCAATCGATTCCGGTTCCACAAGGCAAATATGCCTTTTCGTGATGAAACACTGCCTGTTCATTGAATTTATTTTCAGATGATCCGCTTCCCGCCTATTTTTGTTAGGTCACTTTAAACTATTGCATACCATGGGAATTGTATCAACCACGAAAGGGGGGGGGAAATACTCCGCCCCGATGATCGAGACGATTGAGGTCGCCGCGGAAAAAGGATTTGCCACGTCCGGAGACGTCCCTTCCTCCGACGGAATCAGCCCCCTGAGCTGCTACGACGATTTTTATTTGGGCGAAAACGAATAAAAAACCGGCAGCCATGAAAAAACAAGTCTCTCTTTTAACGCTGACCGCAGCGCTTCTCCTCGGCGCGTGCAGCACCTACGAGGAAGTTCCCGCAACATCCGGCGACGGAGCAACTGCCGTCGGTTTTCTCGCCGATATCGCTCCCCGCGAACAAAGCCGCGCCGACATCAACGTCGATTTCGAAACCGGTCTTACCGGCACATGGAACGGCGAAGACAACCTCGGCGTCCTCGCCAACGACTTCACGCAGCTCCTGCAATTTACGTACGCCACAGACAGCAAGGCTTTTACAGGCTCGCTCACCGGCACCGCAGGCACTTGGGCGTACCGCGCCTTCTACCCCCACAACGGAAACGCCGCCGTTTCCGGCACGACCGTAACGGTTCCTTTCAGCGCCCTGCGCACCCAGAACGGAAACAAATACAACAGCGAATTCGACATCATGGCCGCCGACGCCATCACCCACAACGACGCCGAGCCGGGCAAAACGCCGGAAGGGAATGCCGTAAAGTTCAATCTTCACCGCATCACCTCGATCCTCGCGCTCAAACTGCAAGGCGGCGCTGCGTCGGAGAAAATAGCCTCCGTCATGCTGACGTCGGAAAAACCGATCGCCTCCGAGCAGCTGACCTTCACCGTTCCCTCGGACCCGAACGCCGCATACGATCCGTCGGCTATCAACCCGACGCTGGTCGCCAAAGGCACCTCCGCAACAGGCTCTTCCATCTCGATCGACTCGGAGCACATCACCGTCACCTACGCCGACGGCACGGCTCCTTCGGCCGATTACAGCGAAACCTTTTTCAACGTGCTCCCTGATGACAGCTACGGCGCTCTGACCTTCTCGGCCTGCACCGACAAAGGCAACGCAGCAAGCTTCACGATCACCCGATCGACGCCCGTCGTCGCCAACTGGGTCTACACGGTGGATCAGACCGCATCATTCACCAAAGCCGCAGCTCCGACCGTCGAGTGGCTCGGCCACGAAGACCTTACGACACCCGTCGAACTGGCCGAAAGCGGCAACAGCGCCGATATCCGGGTCAGCGCACCGGGCGGCATCAAGTCGATGCAGGTGGATATCGCTTCCGCTCCCTTGGCAACACTGCTTCCCTTGGTCAACCTTGCCGAATCCATGGATTTAACAAGTCCCGCGACGGAAGAGATGGCAAGCATGCTTGCCCAACTCGGCTTTCCGACTCCGGCACAACTGCTCAACCAGCAGCATGTGTATTTCCAGATCGGCGGTCTGATAGACATGCTCGCCATGGTCTGCGCCGAGATGACCGAAACGACGAACTCCGATTTCAAGTTCACCGTCACGGACAATGCAGGGCAGGAAACAGTCATCACGCTGAAATACGTAAAAACAGTCGTTTCCCCCATTACTTACAACAACGACGCAGACCTTTGGGCCAATACAGCATCGTTTACCTTGAACATCCCTGCCGATGCGACATCCGTTTCCGTGCAATATAAGAAATCGACCGCTTCGGATACGGAATGGCAGACCGCCGAAATTACCGGAAACAATACAAAAGCGGAAATAAAACCCGACTGGGGCACGCAATTTACGGCGGCGGACTGGACTACCCCCAACAGCGTACAACCGTTTTGGCGCATAACGGAAGGAACCGGCGTTTTCGCAAATAATACGTACGATTACAAATTGACAGTAGACGGAACGGAATACAAAGGCCAATTCACAACGAAAACAGATCAGATTATTCCAGAGGGAAATATGGAAAATACGGCTCTTCCGTGCTTTATTCTGCAAGACGCAAGCAAAACATCCGAAACATGGGGCAGTGGCAACAACAAAGTTCTTTCTGAATGTTGGCTCTGCCAAACAGACACATATACTTTTAATGCAATAACAAGCAAATGCGCCAAACTAACCACCCAAACACAAAGTACAATTAGTAAAAAAGTTTTGGCTGCAGGTAATCTATTTTATGGACAATTTGCTCAAAACGGAACCGGAGGTGACGTGCGATTTGGGCAAGAATACCCATGGGAAGCGCGCCCAAAAGCCTTACAATTAACGTATAAAGCATCGGTAGGAACAGTTAACTATGTCAATTCGATACAGAAAATCGCAGCATCACAGCCCGATTATGCTCGAATTTTTATTGCCATTGTAGACTGGAGCTCCCGGCACACCGTCACTTCGAAAACCAACCTCACAGGTACAACAGTTACAGTCAGCGGTGCTTGGGACCCAGAAACGACTACTAATCCGGGAGAAGGAGAAATTATCGGTTATGGTTCATTTTGGATTGAACAAGGAGAAACCGATTGGCAGACCCTTGAAATTCCAATTAATTTTTACAACAAAGAAAATAAACCGCAAGCAGAAAATATATCATTAGTAATCTCTTGTACATGTAATGCCTATGGAGACTATATGAATGGCTGTTCAGACAACGTAATGTACGTAGACGATTTCGAATGGGTATACTAATCCTCCGATAACAAACCCGAAGGCCCCGCGGCCTTCACCCCCGACCTCCCTGCGCCTGCAGGGAGGTTTTTTTATTCAGGTACCGCCCGCACCGCGAAAGAAGGGCGCGCAAGCCATTTCCCGGTAGCGGAAAGACACCCGAAGAGAGGAGAATCCGGCCCGACGGCATGCAGCGTGTCGGGTGTTCGTGATGAAAAATGCGCCGTTCGTTGAATTTATTTTACAAATCCGCGGCGCATGCCTATTTTTGCACATTGTCAATAAAAGGCATGCATCCATGCGAACAAAAAACCAAACATCCCGACCCAAACAGACGCTTCGGGACGTTTCGTATAAAGGCGCCCCGGCAGGTACAGTCAAAGCGGCAGATGCGGCTGCCGAACCGGTAGCGCCGTCCGCAAACGGCACGACCGACAACACTCACCATTGAACGACCGGAATACCATGAAAAGACAACTCATATACTTAATGGCATCGGCAGCCCTGCTGGCGGCCGGATGCTCCACGGAAAACAAGGCTGAAGGCACGGAATACGGCACGCTGAAGGTCAGCTGCACCGCCGACGGTTCGATCGACGCCGCATCGGACGACACTTCCCGGATGCCGGCCGCGCCCTTCGTCCCCCAAGCCGGCGATTTCACGCTTACGGTCACCGGAGAATCGGGGACGCAAAAATGGGATACGCTCGCGGAATTCGAGCAAAGCGAAACCGTCTTCCGGATGGGCGCCTACACTGTCTCCGTCGCCCACGGCGACCCCGATGCTGAGGGAATCGACAAGCCCTATTATGCCGCGGAGAAGAGCGTCGAGGTGCTGCCCCGCCGCGCTGCAACGGTGGAGATGACCGCTACGATCGCCAACTCGCAGACGGTGGTCCGCGCCACGGAACAGTTCCTCAACTATTTCCACGACGCGCAGTTTACCGTAACGACGGCATCGGGCAACCAGTTCGACTTCACGCCCGGCAGCACGCCCGCCGACGAGCCGGTATTCGTCAAAAGCGCCACGACGCTCAAGGTAACCGGCACGGCACGCCGCCAGAGCCAGACCGGAACCGACGAGGGGCCTAAGGTCACCTTCTCCGAGCAAACGCTCGAAGCCACCTCGCCGCGCACCTGCCACATTTTCACCTTCGACGCCAAGGATGCGGGCAGCGTCACGCTGACCGTCACGCTCAGCGACGACTACACCGAAACCCGGCAGATCGACTGCGAAGTCAACGAGGGGGCCATAGACGATACCAAATAAGGAATAAAAACAGCAAAAGATATGAAGACATTTACCAGACTTTTTACAATGTTGGCGGTTGCAGCGTTCGTTGCGGCAGGCTGTGTGAACGAAGAACCTCCCTACAAGGAGGAACCCAAGCCGACACCGGGCGACGCGACGGGCTTCCTGTCAGTAAGCGGCCTTTCGATGCGGGTGGTCTATGACGAGACGGACGTTCGTCCCGACGACACTTCGGACCAAACGCAAAGCCCGCAGGCCGTATCCGGCACCCGCGCCGAACAACCCGACGTGGACGGTTTTATCGTAGAAATTCTCGACGCCGACAACGCGCAGGTATTCAAAAAAACCTATGCCGAACTCAAACAGCAGCTCGCCGAGCCGATGGAACTTCCGGTGGGCGCCTACCGCATGGAGGTGCGCTCGGAGGAGAACACTCCGGACGTAGCGTGGGAGCACCCGGTCTACGGCGCGACGAGCAGCTTCACGATTTCAAAGGCGCAGACGACCCAGCTCGAAGAGGTGGTCTGCACATTGCAGAATATCAAGGTCACGGTGGATTATTCGTCCGAACTGGCCGGCATGCTGGCCGACACCAGCAAGGCGACCATATCGCTGGGCCAGACCAGTCAGGAGTTTCTCAAAACCGAAACGCGCGCGGCCTACTTCAAATCGCTGGACATCGAGAATACGCTGGATTTCAACTTCGACGGCGTTTTCGCCGACACCGACATCCCCGCGCAGTTCAGCAAGCAGATCACAGGAGTCAAGGCCGGCCAGTGGCGTAAGATTTCGGTCGTAATCAACTATGCCGACAAAGGAACGCTTCTGTTTCAGGTAACGGTGGACAACAACATCATTCAGGACAACTCTTTCGTCGTAGACGGCACCGACAACCTGCTGGAAGAGCTTCTCGAAGACCCCAACGCACCGGCTCTCGCATGGCCCGCACATGACATGTCCAAGCCTTTTACGCTGACGGACGCCATGTTCGACGACAACGGCAACTGCATCGAACCGTTCGTCTTCGACCTCGCATCGCCCAACGGCATCGAATCGCTGCGCGTCAATATCGCTTCGACCAGCAGTCGGTTCATGGCTTCGATGGCGGCGATCCAGCTTCCCGAAACGTTCGACCTCTGCGCGCTCGACGCATCGTCGCCGGCAGGCATCATACTCAAAGGATTCGGCTACCCGGTAGGCGGCGAACTCAAGGGACAGCAGGCCAAGAGCTTCAACATCGCAGGGCAGATCAAAGCGCTCTACGAATTCGACGGCACGCACACCTTCTCGTTCGACATGACCGACGCCAAAGGCGTCTCGACCGCCGCCGCGCTGACGCTCGTCGTGGACAAAAGCGCAGGTCAGACGGGTCCTGCAATCGTCTGGAGGGGCTACGATATCGACAAGCAGTACGAAGTGCAGAAAGACATGGTCATCGACATCGACGTGACTGCGGCCGCAGGCATCAAGTCGTTCTGGGTTACGATCGACTCCGAGGCACTGAAAGATCTGCTTCCGGTCATCAACATGCCGGAGAAATTCGACATCTGCGACATTCCGGCCGATCTGGCCGCGATTCTCCACGACGAATTCGGATTCCCGATCAACGAGCAGGTGAAGAACCAGACCGCCGTAATGTTCTCGATCACCAAATTCGTCGAGATACTGCTGGAGATTCCGGGCGAGCATAACTTCGTCCTCGACGTGACGGACAACAACAACGTATTGACGCACAAGACCGTCAAACTCATCGTTAAAGCCGCCGAATAATGAAAAGACACATCACATATATCGCCATGCTGCTCACGGCACTCACCGGCGCGTCATGCTCGCAGGACGAAACTCCTGCCGGCGACGGGCGCACGGGCGTGATGGCGATGACGATTTCGACCTCGCGGGCGGAAACCAACGGCGAATACGATCCGCTGCAATACCAGAAAGTGTATATCTATAACAGCGAGGGCGGGCTGCTCCGCAAATACGCCGCGAAAGACGACATTCCCGAACGGCTGGAGCTGCTCTCCGGCACTTACCGCGTAGCGGTCGAGGCGGGCGAAGAGGTCCCCGCGGATTTCTCGAAACGCTTCTACAAAGGCGAGGAGACATTCACCGTCAAACCCGGCGAAACGACCAATGCGGAGGTAGTTTGCAAGATCGCGAACACCGTCGTCGAAGTCGAATTCGACGCTTCGATCGTCGAGAATCTCGATCCGGGCTACTTCGTATGGATAGCCGGCACGGACAAATTCGACGAGGCGGAAGCCGAGTCGGGTGCGGTTCCTGCGCTCAAATTCACGGACGAAGGCACGGGCTATTACACCCTGCCCGCAGGTACGACTTCGCTGGCGTGGATGTTCCGCGGCACGCATACGTCGGGCAAGGAGGTCGAGATGGAAAACATGCTGACCGAGGTCAAGGCCGGCGGCAAATACGTCTTCACCTTCCGCTACTCCCCCGACCTGCCGGGTTATATCGACGCCCTGCTGATCCGCGTCGATACCGAGACGGAAGACAAGGACGACGAGATTATTTTCAGTCCCGATCCGGCCCTTCTCACCGAGGGATTCGACAACGACGAACTGCAGAAATATACGTCCGGCGAGAAAAAATACCGGATCATGGCTTTCGCGGAACTGAAAAAATTCACGGTCTCGGTCGGCGACGACAGCTACGACCTGCTCACCGGCACGCACGAAGGCATTTCATTCTCGCCTACCGATAAATACAACACCGAACTGACGTTGTCCGACGCTTTCTTCGGAGGACTACCGGGCGGCGACCACGCCGTGACGATCCATGTGGAAGACGCCAACGGCGGCAGCAACGAGATTTCGACGACCTACCGTCTGCAGGGATTGGTTCCGGTTACGGAAAAAAGCTACGACCTCTGGGCCAATACCGTAACGCTGCAGGTCGTGGATTTCACCCGGTCGGCAAACGTAACGTTCGGTTTGTGCGGCAGCGACGGCCAATGGAAATACCAGACCGGCACGTCGCAGGGCGACGATTTCATCTCGGCGACCTATGCGCCCGAATGGGAGGACAAAACCGAAGCAGACTGGAGTACCCCCAATACGGTGCTGCCCTATTCGCGCATCAAAGATGGGACCGGCATTTCCGCAGGAAACACTTATGAGTATAAAGCCACCATTAACGGCGCAGAGCATACCGGACAATTCACGACCCAAGCAGGCAATGCCATGACCGACGGCAGTCTCGAAACGTGGAGAAGCGACAAGCAGTTTCCGGGAAGCGGTACCAAATACACGTTCTGGGGAAGCGGTTATAACTCGTTCGCCAAAGACTTGTGCACCCGCGACGATACCATGCCCGGCAGAGTCGGAAGCTATTGCGCCAAACTGACCGCAACCTATAACACGCTGGCCAAGGTCCCTGCTCCGGGTAATCTATTTACGGGAGACTTCGGCATTTCGCTTGTCCCAATGGGCGGCAATGTCTCTTTCGGCAAAAATTTCACCTACAACGCAAGGCCGAAAGCAATCAAATTCAAATACCACGCAACAATCGGACTTGTGGACTACAACCTCCACGAAGGGAAGATTCCCGTCGGCGAAATGGACAAAGCGCGGGTATTCGTATGTATCGTGGACTGGTCGGCCCAGCAAAAGGTATTTGCCGGCACAAAAGCCCCGACAGGCACATGGGATCCGGAGACACAGACCGAAGCAGCCAACGGTCCCATTATCGGCTATGCATCGAAATTCATCGAAGAGACGACCCCCGGCGATGAGATGATAGAAATCACGATGCCGATAAATTATTACCAGAACACGGCCGTTGCTCCGCAGGGCAAATTCAATATCGCCGTATCCTGCGCAACGAGTGCGTACGGCGACTTTATGGACGCCTGTACGACCAATGTGATGTATATCGACGATTTTGAATGGGTATATTAACGACTAAACGCACGACAATGCGCAAAATAACCATCAGCACGCTCCTGACCCTGCTGTATCTCGCAGGTACGGCTCAGGCGCTGCGTGCGCAGCAGACAACGGAGGACGCGTCCCTCCCGGCCGACAGCGTCGGACAGGAACGCGCGCTCACAATCAATGAAATGCGCCAGCAGCGCGGTCTGACCGACACGCACAACCTCTTCGTCCCGCGCGGACAGTGGATATTCGGAGGTACGGCTTCCTACTCGACCCATTCGAACGAGACCTACCGGTTTCTGGTCGTCGAAGGCATCGAATCGAAGGGTTACACCTTCAAGGTCAGCCCGATGATCGCCTACGCATTGCGCGACAACATGGCCATCGGAGGACGCTTCATCTACTCGCGCTCGCTGCTCAAGCTCGACAAGGCCGACCTCAACCTCGGCGGCGAGGATTCGGACCTCAACTTCGAGGTGAACGACTACTATTCGCTGCGCCACAGCTACTCGGTGGCGGTAATCTGGCGGCAGTACATTCCGCTGGGACGCAACAAACGCTTCGCGCTCTTCAACGAAATGCAGCTGTCCGGAGGCGGCACACAGGCGCGCTTCGCCAAGGATTCCCCGGTGAAGGGCACCTACGAAACAGGCTACACCTTCTCGCTCGGCGTTTCGCCCGGCATCGTGGCCTTCGCGACGAACAACATGGCCGTCGAAGTAAACGTCGGCGTAATGGGTATCACCTATACGCACACCAAGCAGGTACACAATCAGGTTACGGTCGGCAAGCGCGACGCCAGCATGATGAACTTCAAGGTCAACATCTTCTCGATCGGACTCGGTATGGCATTCTATCTCTAAAATCGGCAAGCACATGAAACGAATTATACTTTCCATCTTCTCGGTATTCATTACGCTCGGCGCCGCTGCGGAGACAGAACAAGCCCGTCCCGCAGTGCAGCAGGCCGAAACCGCTGCCGCCGCTGAAACGCTTTCGGTCACGGCCGAATCCGCCGCAGCCCCTGCGGAACGGACAGCAATGCCCGCCGCGGAACAGACATCCGGAAATCGGCTGACCGCAGACGCCTTTGCGACGCCCGCACCGTCGCCCATCGCCGCCGACAGGCAGAAACGGCCCAAGGAACAGCGCTTCCTGCCGACGCGCAAACGCATCGACCGCGAAATCAACAAACTCAAATTCGCCTACAAAGGCGAAGTGATGATGGGGCTGACGGCGTCGTACGGCACCCTGTCAAGCGACGATACGGACATCATGCTCATCCTCGACAACATCAACGCGGACGGCACGGTAGCTACGGTGAAGCCTTTCATCGGCTATTTCTACCGCGACAACAACTGCATCGGCGTGCGTTTCGGTTACCGCCACATGGGCGGCACGCTCGACAACACCTATTTCGACGCCGGAGAGGGCAACGACCTTTCGGGGCAGCTCCCCTATATCGACCTTTCGAGCGACAACTACTCGTTCGGCATCTTCCACCGTTCGTATGCCGGACTCGATCCCAAGGGGCGTTTCGGACTCTTCGCCGAATTCGAACTGGCTCTCTCTACGGGCACCTCGAATTTCCTGTACGACCCCGACCGCAAGGAGGGCGGCAGCCCCAATCGCACCTACAGTGACAATACGCAGGTAAAACTTTCGTTTAATCCGGGAGCGGCCGTCTACATCTTCCCCAACGTCTGCGCGACGCTTTCGTTCGGGCTGGGTGGCATACAGTACAATTCCGTCACCCAAAAGGATGCCGACGGCAACAAGGTCGGTTCGCGCAAGGCTTCGAACATGCGCTTCCGGCTCAACATCGCAGCCATCAATTTCGGCATGACGATCCATTTGTGGGACAAGAAAAAGCAGTAAGACATGAAATATTTCCGCATACTCTTCTCGGCAGCAGCGCTTCTTTTAGCCGCTTCGTGCATCGACAACGACGTGCCTTATCCCGTCGTCGAACTCAGGATCGCGGGCGTCGAAGGCAGCGGCTTCACCGTGTCGGGCATCAGCATCGCCAACCGCACCGTGACGCTTACGCTGGATGAGAAAACCGACATACGCAAAGTCGGCATCGACAAGGTTACGTTCGACGCCGCGACCTCCAATCCGATGATGACCGACACGGAGTCTTTCATCGGCCAGATCAAAACGTCGCGGCCCCTCAGCGGGGAATTCGACCTGCGTTCGCCGCTGTACGTCACCCTCTCGCTCTATCAGGATTACGAATGGACGATCGTGGCCGAACAGCCGATCGAGCGCGCCTTTACGGTCGCAGGACAGATCGGCGCGACGGTAATAGACGCCCAGAAACGTACGGCGACAGCCTATGTGCCCAAGGGAACGAACCTCGGCGACATTACGGTCACCCGGCTCAAACTGGGTCCTGCCGACATCACGACCTACTCTCCCACGGCGGAAGAACTCTCGGCTTCGGGCTTCGAAACGATGCGTTTCGTCGATGCGACCTATCACGGAGCGACCGAACGCTGGACGCTCCATGTCGAGCACACCGACCTGAAAATCGCCTTCCGGGAGACGGACCTCTGGAACAACACGGGTGTCATAACCGCCATGGCAACGGAAGAGGAGTATCCCGACGCCGTGATCCAATACCGTGTGAAAGGCACCGACGAGTGGCAGGCGACGCAAAAGGGCGAGCGGGACGAAACCGGACTCTTCACGGCCGCCGTCGCCCCCGAATGGACGAACTCGACCAACGCCGCCGGGCTACCCGTCAAACGTCTGGTGCGGACCAAGGGCGTCTATGCGGGGCAGACCTACGAGTTACGGCTGCTCGTCAACGGAGAAGCGACCGAAACGTCCGAACACACCGTCCCCGCGGGCGACGTCATACCCGACGGCAACATGGAAAATCCGGGGCTTTCGTGCTTCACACTAGAGAATCAGAATGCGGAATTCTGGGCCAGCGGCAACAACGGCTTCGCTAAGGAACTCTGCACATCGGCCGCTTTCGACGGAATGGGCGGCAGCCGTTGCGCCCTGCTGAAAGCCTCGGCTCCCCCGATCGTGGGACTGGCCGCGGGCAACCTGATGTCCGGCATCTTCTACAAAGACGGTCTGACGACCGGCGTCGTGGAATTCGGGCAGCCCTACACATGGACGGCACGCCCCTCCGGCATGAAAGTAAAATACCATGCGACGGTCGGCATCGTCAATCAGGCAAAACACAGCGGAGCGCCGATCGGCAAGGGCGATCAGGACAAGGCCCGGATCTTCGTGGCAATCGTAGACTGGAATGCCCGTCACCGGGTAGCTTCGGGAACGGGCGCCCCGACCGGCACTTGGGACCCGACGGAAACCACGGCAACGGACGAGGGCAAGATCATCGCCTGCGGTTCGCTGTTCATCGACCGTTCGACCGCCGGCGACCGGATGACCGAAATCACGCTGCCGCTCGATTTCTACGACACGCAGGCCCGTCCCTCGGGCAAATACAGCATCGTCATCTCCTGCTCGACCAGCGCCTACGGCGACTTCATGGTCGGCTGCACGACGAACACGATGTACGTCGACGACTTCGAATGGGTTTATTAAGCCGGGAGCGTTAAAACCGGAAAACACAACGAAAAAGGATGGGACGCGTCGGCGTCCCATCCTTTTTCATTACGGGTACTCAGGTCCCAGTTCCGCGCCGCTGCCCCCCACCGCAGTCTCCAATCCCTCACCGCAGTCCCAATCGCTCGCTGCTGTTCCCATTCCTTCGCCGCCGCCCCTCTCAGAACAAAAAAACAAAAGCGGCAGAACCGATGGTTCTGCCGCTTCGTTATCGCACTCAGGCTTACGTTCCGCCGGGCGGAAATCACCTCACGGCGACCCGGCAATATTTGTCATAACGGCCTATCACGTCGTTCACGTAAGCCAGCGTCTGCCGGCTGCCGGTGAAACGGCCGCACTTGACCACTTCGTTCTCGTAGTATTCGGGCTGCGCCTTGAGCTGCAGGTACCGGGCTACCACCTCCCACGAATTGGGATCCTCCCCGTTGACACGCGCCAGACGCCGTGCATCGTTCACATGGCCTATACCGCTGTTGTAGCAGGCCAGTATAATGCTCATCCGGTCCTTGTCCGAAGTTCCCGCAGGAAAACGGAGCGTACTCTTTATTTTCGACATCAGCTTGTTGGCCAGCCATATGTTGGTCTCAGGATTGGCCATATCGCCTGCCGGAACGTCGAACTGACGCGCTACCGAAGGCATGATCTGCATCAGTCCCTTGGCTCCGCTGCGCGAGGTGATATCGGGCGTGAAACGCGACTCGTGATACGCGATGGCACTCATCAGGCGCCAGTCGTGGCCCTCTTTTTCGCTGATGTTGCGAATGATGTTGTCGTAGGCCGAAATCACGTAATCGCCGTCGCTGAGCAGCGAATTGCCGAAATCGGCCTCTTCGTTCAGCATGTCGTCCGTCACGGGTGTGCTGAACTTGGCGTTAAAGCCGTAAAATGTCGTAAGAATTGTTAAGAACGCAAACGTTAAAACTGTCTTTTTTAACATAAAAGGTTGTTTTGCGGGCAGTTCACACCGCGCAGAACAATACGCTAATCATAGAAACCCCATGAGATACCGATTTTGAACATGCCCGGATTCAGCGGATAGTTAGCCGCCGAGAAATATTCTCCGTTACCGAACAGTCCCTTGTTCACATGCTGATATTTCAGGAATATCCGCATTCTCTTCCACTTACCCATGACGAAAGCGTCCATGTAGGGATAATTCCCCACCTCGACCTCGCGCTGGTTGTAAAACGCCGACAGTGCGGGATTGTAACCGGGCGCATAATAACGCGTATTATAGCGTCCGTCCAAACCGATCTGCAGGCGCAGTACGTTGCGCACGACCCAGAATTCGTAATAATACGAAAGGAAGGCGCTCAAAAGCGGAACGGGTGCAACTTCTTGATTCGTACTCCACTGCAACAATACCCTGTTGTCCAAATGAAGTCCGCCTAAGCGGAAATCTTTGCGAGCGTACACACTCGTGAGGCTTACGTTTCCACCCTGCTGGGTAATCTGGCTGTCTGCGTCGTAATAGATCTTGTCGCTGACGACGCCCTGCCATGCTCCCGCTTCAAACGCGAAATCGGGAATCGAAAACTTCACCTCGAACCGAGTTTCATTCTCCTTGCCTAAAGGAGTGGACCATATATAATGGTTCGAGAAGAGATTCTCCTGCCAGTAGTTCGGCGAGCGGCGGTCCATCGTGAACCGGCCTTCGAGAATCAGGGGGTGTCCGCGGAGATACCCCGTCAGCGCCAGATGGGCGCCCAAGGTGAGGTCTCCGCCTCTGTATCCCGACGGGTAGAACTTGAGGTTCGCATCCCAATCGACATATTTCTTTATCTTGCCTCCGACGGAGCCGTATGCGAAATAGCTGGTCTTGTTGACCTTCGTATACTTTCCCGTCAGGAAATCACGCATCTCGAACTGCGAGTAGGTATGCATGTCGATGCCTATGCCGGCATCAATCGTGCCTACCACGCCGTTGCGGTCCCAAGGCTGCGCCTGAACGAAGAAGCGGTTCGAGATAACGCGCTCATAAATCGAGTCGCGCGTATCGCGGGGATTGATGAACCAGTCCTTGTAGTAAATCCCCTCCGTAGGCTTGAATTCGCCCGTCTCCGGGTCCCGCTCGCCCCGCTCGTTCGTATAGCCGGCCTTTATATCCGTATAGACCTTGCTCCACGAGCTGTACTCGAACGAATGGCCTATGAATACCGCCGAAAGGTCGGCCAGCGAAAAATCGCTGTCCGTCACCCGCTGCAGCGGAAGCGCATACGACTGGGTGACGAAGAAGGCATTGTTGCGGTAGGTATTCTGCGCCTCGGCGTCGGCCAGCTTCATCGGCACGCCCGACGGCATCTGGAACGTCGTATCGGCAATGGCCCACGTGCCGACCACGCCGCCGTTTTCCTGCTGCTCGATGTGGTTGTTGTAATAGGCCGCATGCACCGAATAGCGTTTGCCCGTATGGTTGAACGCCACCGCGAGGTTGTGGTTCTTGGTGCGGGACCAGATATACTGTCCGCGTGTTCCCCGCGCCTTGTAATCGACGTTGAACCCCGTCGTCGGCGAGACGTTCTGCGCGTGCATGATGTTGAAGTTCTCCTCGCGGAAACGCTTCTGTCCCGATTCGAGATAGGTCATGCGGATGATCGGCTTCTTCGTGTTGTAGAAAGGCACGTTCTCCATGTCGTACGTGTACGCATAGTAGGGACTAGCGAAACCGAAGTCGAAGTTCTGGGGCCGCCGGAAATAGTTCATCGGCAGCGAAGCCTGTCCGAGAGCGCCCTGCGCGATGTCGCCCACCTCTTCGCGGTAGAACGGATAGTCGATGCGCCAGTCGGTCAGCGTCGTGTCCAGCGGTCCGATCTCAACGCGGTTGTAGTCGCGCCTGACGTTCCAGCGGAAGTTGTTCAGCGAGCGGACCGAATCGCTGAAAAAATAGGATTCGAGCGGCTTGCGGATCTTGCGCTCCTTCTTGGTCGTATCCTGCGGCTGCTGTTCGCCCTCCTCGCCCTCTTCCGCAGGCTGTTCGAAGGGATTGTTGCCGTACAGGCTGCCGGTCTGTCCGCGCTGCTGCGCACGCATCAGCGTCTTGGCGTCGAAACCCTGCGAACGGACGATGCCGGGTACTGTCAGAAACAGACCGAGCAAAGCTGTCAGCAATATTCTTTTCGTCAATCTCGACATAGAACGGGAATCCGCGGCAAAGGTAATTTAAAAAATTTAAATATGCAATTATTCCTCCGGGCAAGCCGCTGAATCACGGCTCTTTAGCGTCACGATCCACTTTACCGCCGAAACGACGATGTAGAGCAGAATAATGACAGGGACGGCCCGAACACCCAAAGCGACCAACAGGACAACGGACAGCGCAATAAAGAGATAGCGGATCTCGTTGCCTTTAAAAGAAAAACTCCGGAACTTGAAAGCGAACATTCTCACCGGCGATATGAGCAGCCACGACATGACCGGCATCAGCAGGAGCACCCAGACGCCCAGACTGAAGCCCGTCTCGGCGTTCATCCAGCCCAGTGCAGCGAAGAACAGCGCATTGGCCGGAGTGGGCAGGCCGCAGAATTCGGTGTGCTGCGTTTCGTCGATATTGAACTTGGCCAGCCGCAGCGCCGAAAAGGCCGCCACCACGAAGCAGAGCACGCTGCCGCCGTAGCGCATCCACGGTTCGGCATCGGCCGCAAGCGCGTCGTTCCACAGCACGAAAAGCACCGAAGCCGGAACGAATCCGAACGAAACCATGTCGGAGAGCGAATCCAGCTGGACGCCGATGGCCGAGGGACACTTCAGCAGCCGGGCGGCGAAGCCGTCGCAATAGTCGAAGACGCCCGCGGCGACGGTGAGCCAGAAAGCCAGCTCCAGATCGTGGTAAACCAACGCCGAAACCGCCGCAAACGAGCCGCAGAGCAGGCTTGAGAGGGTCAGCAGATTGGGTATGGTGAACAGTTTTATTTTCATCGGGAACCTAAAAATATTTATTCCAGCAATAGGCGGCAAAGTTACAAAATATTTTTATCTTTGTCTCACTTAATTCCATATTATAACTTATGGCAAGCAACAAATATTGTGTCATCATGGCCGGCGGCATCGGTTCGCGCTTCTGGCCCAAAAGCCGGCAGTCGATGCCCAAGCAGTTTCTCGACATACTGGGAACAGGCAAATCGTTTATCCGCCACACTTACGAACGTTTTGCAAAAATCGTCCCCGCCGAGAACTTTCTCGTGGTGACCAACCATAAATACAAGGACCTCGTACTCGAACACATCCCCGAAATCGGCGAACGGCAGGTGCTCTGCGAACCGATCGGCCGCAATACGGCCCCCTGCATCGCCTATGCGGCCTACACGCTGCTGAAGCAGAATCCCGACGCGGAGATGATCGTCACCCCGGCCGACCACCTGATCCTCAACGAAGAGGACTTCCGCCAGATCATCGGCGAGTGTCTCGAATTCGCCGACCGACACGACGCCCTGCTGACCGTCGGCATCAAACCGACACGTCCCGATACGGGTTACGGCTACATTCAGGTCTCGGACACCAACGTCATCAGCAAGGTCAAGTGCTTCACCGAGAAACCGAACCTCGAACTGGCGCAGACCTTCCTGCAGACGGGCGAATTCTTCTGGAATTCGGGCATCTTCATCTGGAAGGTGCAGACCATCGTCGAAGCCTTCCGGAAATACCTGCCCGAACACCACGCCATGTTCAGCGGCGTGATGAAGGCGCTGGGCACCGACGCCGAGAAAACCACCGTCGAAATCGTCTTTTCGGAGTGCCGCGCCATTTCGATCGACTACGGCATCATGGAGAAGGCCGACAACGTATACGTCCGCTGCGGCGATTTCGGCTGGAGCGACGTGGGCACGTGGGGCTCGGTCTACCAGCATTCGCGCAAGGACCGCTACGCCAACGCCGTGCCTGAGCAGGGGTGCTACCTTTACGACACGCGCAGCAGCATCGTTTCGCTGCCCAAGGACAAGGTGGCCGTCATCAGCGGCCTGAAGGAGTATATCGTCGTGGATACCGACGACGTGCTGATGATCTGCCCCCGCTCCGAGGAGCAGAACATCAAGAAATTCATCGACGAAGTCAAATTCCACAACGGAGACAAACACATCTGACGCATCCGGGCCGGCAGCCCGCATATACGGCATCCATATGTCCGAACTGTACGATATTTTCCGGCGGCACCCCCGCATCTCGACCGACACGCGCCGCATCGAGCCGGGGTCCGTCTTCTTCGCCCTGCACGGGGCGACCTTCGACGGCAACCGCTTCGCCGCCGACGCACTCTCCAAAGGCGCCGCATACGCCGTCGTGGACGATCCTGCGGCCGTCGCCGGCGACCGCACGGTACTTGTCGGCGATACGCTCGAAGCCCTTCAGGAGCTGGCGCGCGAACACCGCCGCGAACTGGCGATTCCGATTCTGGCCATTTCGGGCAGCAACGGCAAGACCACGACCAAGGAGCTGGTGAGCCGCGTGCTGGCCGAACGCTTCGAAGTCTATGCCACGCACGGCAATCTCAACAACCACATCGGCGTGCCGCTGACGCTGCTCGCCATGACCCGCGACACCGAATTCGGCGTAGTCGAAATGGGCGCCAGCGCCTGTGGCGAAATCGCCCTGCTGGCATCGGTCGCCGAACCCAACTACGGCATTCTGACCAACATCGGCCGCGCGCACCTCGAAGGATTCGGCGGGCCGGAAGGCATCCGCCGCGGCAAGGGCGAACTGCTGGACTATCTGGCCGCGAACGGCGGCCGCGCTTTCGTCCCGCGCGAAGACGAAGTGCTGACCAACATGGCCGCAGAGCGCGACGGGCTGGCTGCGGAATACTACTCCGTCACACTGGCCGACGGCATCGCACACCATCTGGAGGGTGACTACAACCGCTTCAACATCGCGGCGGCCGTGGCCGTAGGACGCTATTTCGACATCGACGGCGAGCGCATCCGCCACGCCGTCGGCAGCTACATGCCCGACAACAACCGTTCGCAGCGGACCGAAACGGAGCGCAACACGCTGATCGTGGATTGCTACAACGCCAACCCGTCGAGCATGCGCGCTTCGGTCCTCAACTTCCTCGCCGAGCCGGCCGGCGGCAGAAGCCGCCGCGTGCTGATTCTGGGCGACATGCTCGAACTGGGCGCATGGTCGGAGCAGGAGCACCGCGACATCGTCGCCCTCGCAGGCCGGAATCCGGACACCGAACTGATGCTCGTGGGCGGAGAATTCGCCCGCGCCTGCGCCGGCATGGAGCCGCAGCCCGCCAACACCGCCCTCTTCCCCTCGCGCGAGGAGCTGATCGCCGAACTGCGCCGCCGCCCTGTCGAGAACGCCTTCGTGCTGGTAAAGGGTTCGCGCGGCATCGGGCTGGAAAAGGCGCTCGAAGAGCTGTAGCATCGCCCGGCCCCCCCTGCCGCCGCACAGAATCGTTCCGTCTTACAGAGACTTTCCGCCGCGCAGGGCCTTTCCGCCGCGCAACGCCGATGCGAAGAGGGGGGGGGCAACGAAGGACCCGGAACGAAGAAGGGGCCGGAACGAAGAGAGGCCCGGAGCAGAAGGAGGACCCGAAGCAAGGAAGACTCCGGAACGAAGAGGGGCGCCGCGCCGACAAAAAGCACCTTTACCCCGGACAGAACCGCACCGACGAACGAGAACCGCCTAAATAATAATGCCATGAAACGATTGCTGTCCGCACTTCTGCTGCTGGCCGCGGCCAATGCCGCCGCCGGCGAGAAAAGCGTTTCGCTTGAACGCGATTTCGGAACTCTCTACGGTACGCTGCTCACGCCCGGCAAAGGCGCCGAAACCGTGGCGGTCCTCATCGCGGGATCAGGTCCCACACCCCGCAACGGCAATACGAACAACTACCTCTATCTGGCGCAGGAGCTTGAAAAAGCGGGTATCGCCACGCTCCGCTACGACAAACGGGGCATCGGATCGAGCAAATTCGACGACCCGGACAAAATGGCCGACGCCACGCTCGACGACTTCATCGGCGACGCCGCGGCATGGGCCGAGTACCTCTCCCGGCAGGATTTCCGCCGCATCGTGCTGATCGGCCACAGTGAAGGGGCGCTGATCGCCTTCTGCGCGGCGCAACAATGCCCCGAAGTCGACGCCGTGATTTCGGTGGCGGGCGCCGGCTATCCGCTCGACGAAATACTCCAGCTTCAGCTGGCCGCACAACTCGCCCCGACGCACATGGAGCTGCTGATGCAGGCCCGTGCTATCACCGCCGCCCTGAAACGCGGCGAACGGGTCGAGTCGTGCCCGCCCGAACTGGCGCCCCTCTTCGCCCCCTCGATACAGACATTCTGGATCTCGTCGCTGAGCTACGACCCGCGCGAGGAGATTCGCAAAGTGAAGGTTCCCGTACTGATCGTCAACGGCGACATCGACTTCCAAGTGACGCCCGACAACGCCGACGCACTGGCGAAAGCCCAGCCCCGGTCCCGGAAAACGATCATCGAAGGCATGACCCACACGCTCAAAAAAGCCTCCGGCCCCTCGCGCACGGAGCAGATCGCCGCCTATACGGACGATACGCTTCCGGTCGCTCCGGAGCTGGTCGCCGCCGTCACCGGATTCATCGAAGGACTCTGAGGTTCGCTTTTCATCGCTTCTCCGCCGGGGGATTTCCGTCATTCGATTATTTTGGTTATTTTTGATTCCGCAAAAAGAAAGTAGCGATCAGAACCTCCCACAATCCAATGCCATGACACTCCTGTTCAGCATCGAATACCGCACCCGCTGGGGCGAACAGCTCGTACTCCGCCTCGGCAGGCGGCGCATCGCCCTGCAATACGCCGACGGCGGCATCTGGACCTGCGCCGTAGAGCGGTACGCCCCTGCGGCGCAGCCGGCAGAATACCGTTACGAAGTCGAGCGCGAGGGCGTGTGCATCCGCCGCGAATGGCGTCCGCACATCCTGCGTATCCCCGCCGCACCCGCGCCCCGCGTACTCCGCATCCGCGACTGCTGGATCGACATGCCCGCCGATACGCCGTTTTACTCCTCGGCCTTCACGCGGGGCATCTTCGGCCGCGGCGAAAGCGGGCCGCAGCAGAAAAACGGCGGCAACATCACCCTGCGCGTCATCCTGCCCACCCTGCGCCCCGACGAAGTGCTGGCCGTCGCAGGCAGCGGCAGGGAGCTGGAGGGGTGGCAGCGGATCGTCCCGCTGGACGACAGCCGGTTTCCGGAGTGGGAACTCCGGCTCGACGCGCGGCAGAGATTCGAATACAAGTTCCTTATCGCCGACCGCAGGACCCTGACCCCGATCATGTGGGAGGAAGGTCCCAACCGCCCATGGAACGACCTGCCCGGCGAAGGCGAACACATCGTCGAAGCCGCGACGTACCTCCGCTTCCCCGAACGCAGGTGGCACGGAGCCGGAACGGCGATTCCGGTCTTTTCGCTCCGCTCGGAAGCAGGATTCGGCGTCGGCGAATTCTACGATCTGAAACTGCTGATCGACTGGGCCGCCGCAACGGGCCAGCGGGTACTCCAGCTGCTGCCGATCAACGACACCACGATGAGCGGCACATGGGAAGACTCCTACCCCTACAACGCCAATTCGATCTTCGCCCTGCACCCGCAGTTCATCCGGCTGACCGCCGCCGGCGTCGAAGAGGACGACGAATACCGCAGCCTGCGCGACCGGCTGAACGCCCTGCCCGAAGTCGATTACCAACAGGTCAATACGCATAAACTGCGTCTGCTGCGCAGCGCGTTCGAGCGAGAGGGGCGTCGCACCGCCGCCCGCCGCGATTACCGGGAATTCATGCGGGACAACAGCCACTGGCTCATGCCCTACGCCGCCTACCGCACCCTGCGCGACGAATTCGGCACCGCCGATTTCTCCCGCTGGGGCGATTACGCCCGCTACGACAAAAAGGCCGTCGAAGCCTACTGCCGCCGCAACAGCCGCGAAATCGCGTTTCACTGCTTCGTGCAGTACCACCTGCACACGCAGCTGTCCGAGGTCTGCGCCTACGCCCGCAGCCGGGGCGTCGTCCTCAAGGGCGACCTGCCGATCGGAGTCAGCCGGACGAGCGCCGACGCATGGATTCATCCGCGGCTTTTCCACATGGATTCGCAGGCCGGAGCGCCGCCCGACGCCTTTTCCGCATCGGGCCAGAACTGGGGCTTCCCAACCTACGACTGGGAGCACATGGCGCAGGACGGCTATGCGTGGTGGCAGGCCCGCATGGCGAAGATGGCCGAATATTTCGACGCTTTTCGCATCGACCATATCCTCGGCTTCTTCCGCATCTGGGAGATTCCCGTACATGCCGTTCACGGCCTGCTGGGCTATTTCAATCCCGCCCTGCCCTACTCCGCCGACGAACTGCGCGGCATGGGCTTCGATACGGCCGGGGGACGCTTCACCGTTCCCGCGCCCGACGACCGGATGCTCGGCGAACTGTTCGGCGAGCTGGCCGACGAAGTGCGCACGACCTGCATGAAGGAGGGCCGGCTGCTGCCCGCCTATGCGACGCAACGCAAGGTCGCCGAGCGCTTTCCCGGCGACGATCCGCGCCGAAGCCGTCTGCGCGAAGGGCTGATGGCGCTGCTCGACGACGTACTGTTCATCGAGGACCCGCGCCGCAAAGGTTTTTTCCATCCCCGCATCGCGGCCCAATCGACCTATATGTACCGCACCCTCGACCCGCAGCGGCGCGACACTTTCGACCGGCTTCACGACGACTTCTTTTACCGCCGCCACAACCGGTTCTGGCAGGAGTCGGCCCTGCGCAAACTCCCCGTGCTCCTCTCGGCGACGCGGATGCTGGCCTGCGGCGAGGACCTCGGCATGATTCCCGACAGCGTTCCCGAAACCATGCGCGCACTGCAAATCCTTTCGCTCGAAATCCAGCGGATGCCCAAATCGCTGGGCGAGGTGTTCGCCGACCCGGCGCGCTACCCCTATTTCTCGGTCTGCACCACCTCGACCCACGACATGAATCCCCTGCGGGCATGGTGGGAGGAGAACCGTGAACTCTCGGAACGTTTCTACCGCGAAGTGCTGGGCATGAAAGGCGACGTTCCCCGCACCTGCGAACCGTGGATCTGCCGCCGCATCGTCGACATGCACCTCCGCTCCCCGGCAATGCTCGCCATACTTCCGCTGCAGGACTGGCTCGCGACCGACGCGGCCCTGCGCAGTCCGCATGCGGACAGGGAGCGCATCAACATCCCGGCCGCGCCCCGCTATTACTGGCGCTACCGCATGCACCTCACGCTGGAGGAGCTGCTCCGGCAGGAGCCGTTCAACGCCACGCTCCGCGAAATGATAATCGCCGGCGGCCGCCGTTAATCCGGCCGGACTTTTCCCGTTGATTTCCAACAGCGGAAAGACCGCGTTCGGAACCGCCCCGCGCATAACCGCAGCACTCCCCGATTCGTCCCGCCGTCCGGAATCCGGATTCGTGCGAATCGGGCCGTAGGCGGCAACACACCCCGCCGCCGGGGAAGCGGCGCGATTCTTCGGCCCTTGTTCGTGAGGAACAAGGGCTTTTTGGTGCGTATTTCTAAATTATTTTGTTATTTTTGTCCGACAGTTATTCCCAAACGTTCAAATTCTCAGCATTCATGACACTCAACGAATATCAGCAGCACGCGCTCGAAACGGCGATCTACCCCGAAAACCGCCGCATCATCTACCCCACGCTCGGACTGACGGGCGAAGCGGGCGAGGTGGCCGACAAAGTCAAGAAAGTCATCCGCGACGGACACGAGGAGTTCTCCGACGAGAAACGGCTCGAAATCGTCAAGGAGATCGGCGACGTATTGTGGTACTGCGCCACGCTCTCGCGCGATCTGGGCTACGAACTGGACGACGTGGCGCAGATGAACGTCGACAAGCTCCGTTCGCGCATGCAGCGTCACATCATTTCGGGCAGCGGCGACAACCGCTAACTATGGAAGACTATATCTTACGTGAAATCAACCGCATCGGAGAGCTGATCGCAGCCCTTCTGGACAAAATCGGTCTCCTCAAAAAGTCGGGCGCCCCCGAACTCATCCGGGAAACCGCCAAAACGGAGCTGGCCGAGCAGTTGAATCTGGACATCGACACGCTGCTGGCCGGAGCGGATTTCATCGCCACCCTCGTCGACGAATACGGATTCAGCGACGCGGACCTCGAAAAATTCGCCGAACTGCTGTTCGACTTCACCGCGGCATCCGAAGAGCGCGGCGAACGGCTGCGTCTGGCAGCCGCAATCGGCGCCCTCTACAGCTACCTCGACGAGAAGAAGGCGCCCGCATCGCTCAATCGCTACTACATCCTCAAGGATCTGGACAAATACATCAAAGAACCTCAATAAATGGAACAGGAAAAACAACTTACATCGCTGCCCGAAAACGCTTACCGGGAACTCAAACCGGGCGAAGAGTACACGCCCATCATGCCCGCCTCGTCGTCGCCCCGCGAGGTGACGCCCTATTCGGTCACGATGGGCATCGTCATGGCCGTCGTCTTCTCGGCCGCGGCGGCATTTCTCGGCCTGAAGGTCGGACAGGTATTCGAAGCGGCGATCCCGATCGCCATCATCGCCGTCGGCATGGGCAACGTACTGGGTAAAAAGAACATGCTGGGACAGAACGTCATCATCCAGTCGATCGGCGCCTGTTCGGGCGTAATCGTCGCGGGCGCCATCTTCACCCTCCCGGCGCTCTACATCCTCGGACTCGACGCGGCGTTCTATCAGGTATTCCTCTCGTCGCTCTTCGGCGGCCTGCTGGGCATCGTCCTGCTGATCCCGTTCCGCAAATACTTCGTCAAGGAGATGCACGGCAAATACCCCTTCCCCGAAGCGACGGCTACGACCGAAGTGCTCATCTCCGGCGAGAAGGGCGGCAATCAGGCCAAGCTGCTGGCCGTGGCGGGACTCATAGGCGGTCTTTACGATTTCGCCGTCGGCACGTTCGGCATGTGGACCGAAGCGGTCTCGACGCGCATCTGCGCATGGGGACAGGTCGCCGCCGACAAGTTCAAGGTCGTCTTCTCGCTCAACACCTCGGCCGCCGTGCTGGGTCTGGGCTACATCATCGGTCTGAAATACGCCATGATCATCACCGCAGGTTCGTGTCTGGTCTGGTTCCTCGTCGTGCCACTGGTGGGTTCGCTGGCCGACAGCATCGACCCGGCGGCCATGGCTTCGCTGCTGGGCGTAACGCGCGCCGACATCATGGCCGATCCGCAGCGTCTTTTCACGGCCGAGAACCTCTTCGCCTTCATCGGCAAGCCGCTGGGCATCGGCGGTATCGCCATGGCGGGCATCATCGGCATCGTCAAACAGTCGAAGATCATCCGTCAAGCCGTAGGGCTGGCCGTTTCGGAGTTGGGGGGGGGCAACAAAACCCAAGCCGCCGCGACCGAACGCACGCAGCGCGACCTGACGATGAAGCGCATCCTCACGATCCTGATCGCCACGCTCGTCTCGATCTTCGTCTTCTTCCACTTCGGACTGCTCGACGGCTGGGTACAGTCCGTGACGGCCATTCTGATCGTCTTCGTCATCTCGTTCCTCTTCACGACCGTGGCGGCCAACGCCATCGCCATCGTCGGCACGAACCCCGTGTCGGGCATGACGCTGATGACGCTCATCCTCTCGTCGCTGGTGCTCGTAAGCGTCGGACTGAGCGGCACGACGGGCATGACGGCGGCGCTGATCATCGGCGGCGTGGTCTGCA
>ERZ773193.1158-NODE-1158-length-35082-cov-11.840038_pt1 | contig 35082 bp, 58 predicted proteins | sample MGYA00511110_ERZ773193 | MGnify/ENA primary metagenome ERZ773193 (study PRJEB29015, sample SAMEA2737784) | human gut metagenome | biome: human gut; feature: human-associated habitat; material: faeces | place: China | collected 2012 ...
AATGCTGGCTTTAGATGGCTTGGAGTGTTCGGATTTTGATTTGCCCGGCGTACCAAATGAAGCCTTATCCGAACAAATCCTGTTTATCAACGGTATAATCGGGATGCTTGTTCGCCGATAAGGCGCAGCCCCTCTCCGATTTGGAGAGGGGCTGCTTTTTATTTCACAATGCACCTGTAATACGCGCAAAGCTTTTCCTCCGGCTCCGGCCCGTCCTTGTCCATCAAGAACGCCCGCGCCAGTTCCGCGTAGAACTCCGGCACGTTGGCTCCGAACTTCCGCGCTACATCGTAGTAGTCCGAGTACATCATGTTCATGGTCACACCCCACGCCCAGCGGGGGATGTCGTGCGGGATGCCGCTCGCATCCGCGACGGCGGAAGTCTGATCCATCGTCCAGTGCGGGCCGGTCGAGCCGTCGGCATTCTGCATATGCTCGGCCCAGTGTATGGCCGTTTCTCGGTCAAACGCTGCCGCATCCGGCTCGTCTGCGCGGCAGTCCAGCTTTTCCAGCCTGCGGATCGTCTTCGCGTACAGGCCGACTTCCTCCGCGCTGCCCAGCGTCACAGGTTTCTCCATGGCCTCGTGCAGCTTCGTGTAAAGTTTTTCGACATATTCTTTCATCGTGTCATGCCTCCTGGATATACCGGTAGAGTTTGTCCACGTCGTTCTGATCAAAGCGCAGATCGCCCAGCAGCGGGACGGATACGGTCAGCTTGTTTTCAAAGCGCGGCCTTGCCGCATTATAGAGCCGGTCAAGGTCGATGTTTCCGTCCTCGTCCATTACGCCCATCATCTTCACCGCTGGATTTTCACGCAGCTTGAGCAGCTGCGCCTTGCCTCCATCCATGATAAGCGCCAGCGCGATCCCGGCTCCAATGCCCTTGCCCATCGGCAGATGTGGGATGATCTCATTGTCGGCGAATTTTGCCGCACCTCGCATCGCCTGATCGATCGTTACCATAAGGATACCTCCATCTTATTTTTGGGGCGGCGCTTGCCGCCCCTTCGCATTAGGTGGTTGCCGTCGCAGGCTCAACCGTCACCTTCGCAGAACCCCAGCCGGGGCATACGGAGGCGTTCGGCACAACGAGCTTTGTCAGCCCGAGCAGCTGGTTAACCTGGTTCTGGATGCAGCCGATCGTCGCAGTGGTGGTGCCGTTGTACACGGCCTGCTGCATGTTGATGGCCACCTGCTCATCCTTGTTCGCGCGTACTTCCGCCGCAAGACCGATCAGGCGGTTTTCGAGCTTGCTGTAGGAGTCCGAGATCTTCCGGTTCGTCTCGTCCTGCCCGCGCCAGTATGCGATCTCCATATTCTTCTCCGAGATCGTTTTCTGCTGTTCGAGCGCGTAGCGCGTCACCGGCGTGTTTTCGCTGCACACCGCGCCAGCAGCCATCGCCGCCGGGGACATGCCCCAACCGCCGAGCAGATTGCCCAGCCCGCCGCCGAAGACGCCGAGTCCGGTTCCAATCGCGCCGAGCGTAACACCGAGGTTTCCCTTGCCATTGCTTGCGTACTCCATAGTTGTACCTCCGATAAAATAGTAAGCTGGCCAGCTCCTAGCCTCATTATGAGGCATCCGCGAAGAACAAAAAACCAACTCTTCGGCCACTTTTCGGGCACAAAATGTATAAAAAAAACAGCCACTCCATACGGAGCGGTTGCCTTGTATATAGAAAAACGGGGCCGGTGCAGGCACCAGCCCTTGGAAAGAATACCGAATATCCTTTTGTGCTACACAATACGCTCAGTAGTCAACTGTCAATTACTGCATAACTACCTTCTCAGTTTCACTCAGCACCTTTCGGATGCTCTTTGAGAATACAGGGAGCCTGTTTTCGATATACTTTTTCTTGAAATTCATGATCGTTATTCCGGTCAATTCGTCTGTGGCAATGTCTTTCAGATAGATTACATTCCCGTCAGAATCATCACCGTAAGAATTACTGCGGTCACCGAGTGCAATGTACAGGACGTCGAATTTCTTGTCGTAGTCGAATCCGATGTTATTCTTCTGCAACATATATCGCCTCACCTTCTCCACAGCCACTTTTCTTGTTGTTATATTGTAGTATAATCTCCTTCTCTGTTTTTATTTCATTATAGAACAAATTAAGCTCATTGTAAATGCAACAGAATATTAAATTTGCAATTTTGCCACAAGAGCCGCCCTATCCGGGCGGCTCCTTTGCATGCTCCCGCAGTACATTCACGCACCGCGCTATGATCTTCTTGACGCCGTTTACGCTCAAGCCCTCGCGCTCGGCAATGCGCTCATGGCTCCAATCGTCAAGAATCTTCCGTTTCAGGATTCCCCGGTATCGCTCCGATAGAATCCATTCGTCGATCAAATGCTCCCAATCGCTGCGGCTCAGACTTGGCAGCCCCCGCAGCATACGCCCTCCTTACTTCGTGTCCAGCACGGCGATATTGCCCTTATTGGATACCCTCAGACCCAGCGCGGCGGCAATGTCGCGCACCTTGACATAGTTCGTGCCGTCTTTCAGGATGCGCTCGACGGCGACCTCCTTGCCGTCCACGATCATTTTGCTTTTCTCTACCACTTCATCTTCAAACCTTTCCAAGAATTTTTTCCACTGCTCGTTGCCAGTGGTGTGATAGTAGGTGTTCATGTCCGTGCCGACGAATGGGCGCGGGCAGAACTTCCCGGACACGTCGTAGTGCCGGATAATGTGATCCGCCGGAATGTTGTGCTCCTTCATGAGCTTGCGGATCAGCCACTCTGCATTGTCCAGCACCTTTTTCTCGAAGAACCAGTCGGTGTCGTAGGCTCCCATGCGCTTCCGGTTGCCCTTCCCCGGTCGCAGCTCCACGCCGATGGAGTTCCAGTTCCGGCACTCCGGATGCAGCGTACCGTCTCCGCAGTGCCACGCCACATCCGTATCCTTGACGCACCGGTAAATGATATCGCCTTCGTCCACGGCGTAGTGCGCGCTGGCTCTGGCCTGCGGATTTTTGAACCACTCGGCCACGCTGGCCGCAGAGCCGAGCGCACCGAAGTAGTGGACGACGATCCATTTCGGCGTGCAGCCGCCCGCTCGATGGTTGATCGGCGTGAGCGCATCCTTAATTACCGGCATTGCTCGCACCTCCGTACAGCTCATGGTGGAGCTTCAGCACCGACGCTTCAATCAGGTTGTCGATGGTTTCGGAATCAAACTGAATGCCCTTGTCTGCCAGATATCTCAGCACATAGGCTTTCTTTGCGTCTCCGTCCACTGCGGCATAGATCTGCTCCGCTGCCGAAACCGCGATATCGACGTATGTAGAGACCTTTTTCAGCGTCTCTGCGTCGATTTTCGCTTTCAGCCACGGGATGAAGAATGCCGACACCAGCGCTGTGATGAGCGCAATGATTGCCTTGATGATCTCTGTGTAATCCATTTTTGTACTCCTTTCAGTCCTTCAGCACGATTTCCAGAAACCGTGCCTTTTCCTCTGCCGTGTAAGTCTCCGGCAGGCTCTTGATGTACTTGAGTGCGTACTTGCTCCGGTTCTCATTCTTTGCTTTCCAGAGGTAAAATCCGCTGCTTGCCGTCGTCTCCGCGATAACAGCAAGCGTGATCTCCACCAGTGGCAGGCCGAATGCGCACAGGACCGCCAACACCACACAGGCAATTCCGCTTCCAAGCAGCCACTTCTTCGAGAACTCCATTAGCCTCCCATCCCCAGCCTTGCCAGCGCAAAGCCGATCAGCCCTGCGATAATCGCCGTAATAACGCCCTTCACGACCGCCTCCCAGCGGCTTCCCGGCAGCGCCTTGATGCTTTTCACATCGGCCTTGATCTCATTCACGTTTTCCTCGATTGCCTCCTGCTTGGTCGCCAGCACCTCCACCGAGGTCGCCAGCTGATGCAGCGCCCTGTTGTCTGCCTCCAACTCGTCGATCCTGTGCGAGTTGCTCTTGCATCGCGCCTCCACGGAGGCGATCTGCGCCTGAATTCCATCATCCATCTTGATACTCCTTTCAAAGCTTTCTATTTCGCACTCCGGGCAGACCATCCGTCCCTCCGGCACGGCCCGCCCGCAGCATACGCAGGTATCCATCAACCGGCCTCCAATGTGCATGTGATGTTCGCGCCTGTACCCTTTACGGCAAATGCAATTCCATACTGCACCTCCGGCACTTTCCCGGCCTCCCACGAAAGCGTAAATCCCTTTGCGTCGGAATCCACCGCCATCTTGGAATTGAGGCTGAAATTGTCCGTATTGTAAATGTACACGCCGCTTGAGAACACGCCAGCCGCTGTATACCAGCACATTGCGCTGTCACTGTAAGGGCTTGACGTCGAGCCGCCAGTTACCTGATCTGCGCCGCTCAGCCGGATCGTCAGCCCATTTGGATAAAGCTTGTTGCTGATCTGTATCTTGCTGGTGTGGCCAATGGTCACATATCCCGCTGCCGATTTCTCCGTTCCGGAGCCGGTTGACAGGCGCGTATTATCTGCGTAGCCATAGGTCGCCAGCACGTCCACCGTCTGTGCTTTTACCGTCAAATGGTACGTCGCAGTGAACCCGCCGTCCTCTGTAGTCGCGGTAATATCCGCTGTTCCTGCGGAGAGCGCTGTCACGACGCCATTCACGACGCTTGCCACTGTCGGTGCAGAACTTGTCCAGGTTACCGTCTTATTACTGGCATTTGCCGGAGACACCGTTGCTGTCAGCGTAACGCTTCCACCCTTTTCGAGTTCCCCAGAGGACGCATTGAGTGCAATACCCGTTACCGCAATAGACGCAACGCCAGTGAATACCTCACGGTCGTACCCCGCGCCGAAACAGTAGCTGTAGATTTTCTGCGCGGCTGGATTGAGCACGTTTACTACGAATGCCGTATCGTCTGCCGTTCCCGCCGTCTTGTTGTACGTCGTTTCTTCTCCGAATTCGATCCCGTAATACTCGCCCTTGCCGTTTTGGCCGTATTCATTGTTCCGGCTGAAACACATATTGGGGATCGCTACGCGCCATGCGTTAAATTCTGTCGGTGTGTTGCCGGAAATGCTGTTCAGCTTCGCGGCCTTAAAGCAATGTACATGTCCGTGGAATGCGCAAAGAAACTGCGCACTGTTGGAGTTCGCGAAATTCACATTCTCTCCGCCAACTACAATACTTCCTCCCTCGACATACGCCTTGACGATGTTAGCGCATACGCTCACGATGCTCCAATCCAACGGATGGTGCGAAAGCGTCAGCACCCGCCACCCGGATTTTGCTCCGACCGCCTTCAGCGTTTTAGCGAACCATGCTGCCTGCGCATCCGATACATAGCCCGTAGACGCTTTGTCCGCCGTCAGGCTTTCCGAGGTGTTCAGACAGATCACGCGCAACTTTTTGCTCTCGAAGTCTCTGTAGCAGTATCCTGCGACAGTCGAGCCATAAGTGGCTCCCTCGCAATATTTCCCGATAAGCTGGAAAAGCTCCGAATCCGGTATCGTCGTCCCGTTCTGCGTGACGGCATACGCTCCCGCGTCGTGATTGCCCACCGTCCGAAACTGCGGTATCCCCTGAAACGCTTCGTCAATGTCCGCGTTGATCTCCGCAATATGTTGCTTTGTCTCCGCGATCGTCGTTGTGCTGGCTCCCCAAGTGTAGTCGCCGAGATAGCAGCAGAAATCGATTCCTGGCAGAATGTAGGTCAGCGCCTTCATCGCCTGCGCCGCGTTCAGGTTTCCGGCCACGATATCCGCGCTGCTGTCCTGCTGATGCGCGTCCGATGCTGCAATAAACACAATGCTATCCGATGCCCTAATCGCGTTCACCTTCTCTGCCACGGCCAATGCCTCGGCCTTGACGTAATCCGGAATATCTGCGTGCTGAATTTTTTCGCTTCCGGAGATCGCATCCACTGCGTTTCCAAATCCCTTTTCCGCGTCCCATACGATTTGGGCTGTGTCTCCCGTTTTTGCGCGAATCCGGTCTGCCGTGTGGGTCAGCGCCGCACCGTTTGTTAAATATTCACTCAAAATGACGCACCTCCCGCGCTGAGCAGTTCGGCAGCCGCCCATGCCCCATTTACGACGCGAAGGATTTTCCCGTTATCAGCGGTTGTAACAGCCGGAACATCGCGCGGGATCTCCACGTTTTTCGCCGCGCTTCCATCATAGCTTGTCGTCGAATTTCCAATCTTGATGTTGAGCGAATAAGGATTTGGGAGTTCCGACGGAATCGTGGGGATATCATCCTTGGATGCAACATCGCTCGTTGTCACCTCCAGAGTCCCAAAGGCGTTGATCATAACAGCGAGGTAAGAAGTAATGCCGTTAATTGTCCCGATCCCGCCGAACACACACATCATGCTAGAAACCAGGAGTGCCGGAAGTGTCGCCGGAAGGTTTTCAAAATCCGAGAGTACCGCCTTGCAGATGGGCGCAAATCCCGCCGTCTGTGCAGCTACGATCTGTGCAGCCGTCTGCGTCGTTGCGGGGGACGCCACGCTGCCGGTCACATTGAAATACCAGTTTGTTTTCGTCTCGCCCGTCTGCCCATTCACGCTTTTAACCGGCACATCATCCGCGCTGATGGGCGTAAACCCGAGCGCGCCGACAACCGCATCCCTCGTGACATTCGCATTGTCCCCGTCTGCGCCCTTCGGAATTCCGAGGTTAAGCGTAGGCTGTGCGGCAGTTCCGCCCATGCTGGCCGTAGCCGCGCTTCCTGCGGGCAGCGTCGTCACCGTCCCGATCTTGATGTTCGGCGTCACGCCATCCTTGCCGGGTGCGCCATCCTTTCCGGGAGCGCCCTGTGGGCCGGTCGCACCCCTCGACGGCTTCCCGGTGTCCTCGGTGCCGAGATACCAGTTCCCGTTTTCTCCGATCGTCGGCGTAATGCCGTTTTTACCGTCTGCGCCCTTGAGATCGGCAATGGCAATGAGGTTTGCCCACGTCGCGCCATCGTCGTTGCTGTACTGGATGTAGCCATCCGCGACGCGCATATCGATGGTGCCCGCGCCTCCGGAGCCTCCGCCAGAGCGTGCCGCCTCGTTGATCGCGGCAACAAGGTTATCCTTTGCCTTTGTCGTCAGTTTGGAAAGATCTCCGATCTGGCTCTGGATCGCGTCAAACCAGCGCTTGGACGGCTCGTCCGGCGGCTCTGCGCCTGCATGGAGCGACGGAACGCACACCGTGTCATAGATGCAGGATTTCACAAGAACGTCCTCTACGCGCCACTGGAGCTGCGCCTTGCCATATCCTGAGTATTCGACGTCCGATGCGCGGACCGTCCAATACGCTGTGTGGCCGTCCACGGAAAGCGCCACGGGGTACGCCTCCGCGTCCCTGCTGGATCGCGGACGCTGGACTAGCAGCAAAGGTGTGCCGCCCGGCCAGTCTGCCTCAAAAGCTGAAAGAGGGAAGGCTACCCGCATTGCGTCGTTTTCGCCCTGATGCCGCAGACAGATTGGCTCACGCCTGCTTGCGTTGATTGTAATCATATGATTTCTCCCTTCTCGGTGTCCAAATCTGGCACCGTCATGCTGGATTTCCAAAAGCGAACGCCACGATCCAGCTGCCGGAGATCCGCAGGCAGACGACGCGGCTCCCAGCCGCAAAGTTCACCGCCGTGTTGCATTTGTAGTGCTTCGTCGTTGCGTCGGTCTGCCCGTCGAAGATCAGCGATAGCCCGTCCGCGTGCTTGGCTGCCACAGTCGCGAGTGCGATGCGCTCCGACTCCTTCACTGCTTTTGCAGTATATTCTGTAAGGCCTGTCACGCGATCACCACCCTTCGCGCAGTGTGCTGCATCAGCTCGCCGACGGCCATTGTGAGCGACCACTCAGTCTCTTCCCATATCCCGCCGATGTCCGGATCGTCGATCGATACGATATCCCCGACGCCATGGCCACCTGTTGCCAGCGTGTAAAAGGTGATCGTCTTGGTTGCATGCATGGACTCGTTGCGCAGCCGGTTTACCAGCTCCTGAAGCTCGTCCTGGCTGGCGACGTTATTTACCTTTGCGACGTCAACGATGCGCAGCCCGCGCCGGAAAGTGGACGTGCTGGAGGTAGGGGAGTCGTTGACGGCAGTCGCCGTCAGCGGCGCTCCTCTGTCAGGATTTGAGCAGATCCGCACAAAAACATTCGGCGCGTCAAATAGGTCTATCTCCTGCGTGTGGTCGTCTGTGATCGGTGCAAGCTTCAGATCTGTGCTGCTGTATGCGTGATCAATCCTGCCGCCGGTCGGCGCTTTGTACGGCTCCAAGTGGCATATGCCGCGGCCGTCGAACCATACCGGATTGTAGTTGATTTCCTCCAGCAGTTGGTTGCAGATCGTCAGGAAGTCCGTCCCAGTGTCCCAGTCCTCGCGATCCGTCGCCAGCACCGCCGAGGAAGGCACGGCCAGCACAAGCTTGATGCCCGCCGCCGTAAGCAGCTGCTGCACCGCCGTCAAATACGGCGTATTCGCGGCGATGTGATAGAGGCCCTCCGTTCGGCTCTGCTGGACGCGCCAGCAGCGATCGTATGCCTCGATCCGGAGCCTCCGTCCGTATTCGTCCATGATCTCCTCGACTGTGGTCGCCTGAAATACGCCGAGCGGCGTCTCGGCTCCGTTGATGACGAGAACGGGTTGCAGCTCGTCTGCCAGCAGATCAATGTTGGCGTCCGGATAAACCTCCGCCGATAAGCTTCCCTTGATCTCCGAGTCCTTGCGGACGTAGACATTCGGGGCGGCGTCTGCCGCCCACGAAAGCTGTTTGAACTCCGCGCCGCCGCGAAGCACATTGATTTTGTAAGATACATCACGAATCAATGTCCACAACCTCCTCCACGTCCGCCTGTTCCACATCGAACTGATACGTCGTGTAAAAGCCGCCGTCCGCAGTGGCCGCAAGCACCGAGAGGCACCCGCTCACCATCTTGCCCTCCGGCGTCTTTACTGTTACCATCTTGCCCACAAGCGCCTCAAGCGCCGCGCAGTCCTCCGCCTCACGGAATGCGCACGCAACCGAGATCGTCTCCGCATAGTGCATACTGCGCTCTATCGTCGGATATCGCCGCCCGGCAAGCTGCACGGACTGTACGCCCCGGCTCAGATTGCGCCCCGTCGTGCGGTGTGTGCTGGCCGAGTAGGGGAGCGGTAGCACGTCCCCGGAGTCAAGATCGATCAGCGTCACGCACGGCACGGATGCCGTCACCGTCACTGTGTTGGACAGCCGGTAATTGGAGCTTGCAGCAAAGCACCCGCGCACCTGGTAGCTGACGCTGCCGATGGAACGCAAATCCGTGTATGTGTGCTCTGTCGTTTTTGCGATGAGCTTCCCGTTGCGGTATATCATGTAAAAGTTGTAGTGATACCCTCCGGCAGCGCTCCAGGAGAGGCGCACCGTGTCCCCGGCCTCCGCCGTCAGATTGATCGCCGGCCCCGCGGTGTTGGCGACTTGCAGCGCCGCCGATCCCCATGGCGACCACATGGCATATTCGTTTTGAACGCGGACGCGCACGATGTATTCACCATCTTCGAGGTACATCGGAGCCGTCCACGTTTTTTCCGTGCCGTAGTATGTGCCGGAGCTGTAAACGCCGTCGATTTCCACCTGGTAGGCCAGCTGTTCCGATGATTGCCAGCCGATAACCGGGCGCGGAGACTGCGACTTGATTGAAACCGCCGGAGCCGCCGGAGCGCCGATGCAGATAAACTGCGCCGCGCCACTCCACTCGCCAGCAACATTGTCGGCGTTATACGTCCGTACCCGCCAAAAATTCACACCGAGGTTAAATGTTCCCGCTGGGGCTGTGTAGCTGTTTTCTGCGCCGGTCACGGTTGCCAGCGCCGTCCACGTCGTGCCATCCGTTGACTTTTGGAGTTCCGCTTTTGTCTGTGCTGATCCAGTTGATATGACGTGCGACCATCGAAATACCGTCTGGCTGTTCTTGTCCACCGATTCGCCCACAGGGCTAACCGGGATAGCCTGCGGGATTGCGTCCTCAAGGTTGATCGTCAACCAAGTATCCGGCGCCCACGTCAGTGTGTTGCTTGACGTTATCTTCGGCCGCACTTGCACCTGTGTCAGCGCACCGAATGTCCCTAACGGGAAAACTAACGATTGCCCTTGCCCATCCGCCATCGGGATTTCGTGTTCCTCAGAGTTTTCGTTTGCACGCCACACCCCAGAGATCCCGGATTGCGCCACCTCACTGTAGCAAAGTCCATTTTGTCGCGTCAGTATCCCATCTATCGTTACATCTGCACCGGAGCTTTTTGTTATTGTTTTACCGCCATATGTGCTGTCCCAGTAGTACGCTTCCACCCTTACAAGATCGTTATCGTCTACCGTTATTTCCAGTTTCGGCTTATTTGCGCTTGCCGGTGTGTATGCGTTGCAAACACTTGCCATCTGTGCAGCAAGGCCAATCCCGTTTGTAAATACGTTCCTTTCCCCATAGGTCCCTGATATGCTTAACTCCGCATACGCTTGCCCTTGGGTCTGTACGTATCCACGCCCAAATGGCGCTGTTTCTGCTGGTTTTGTTGCATACGTCACCGTCGTAGCCGAGAATAGGCTGTCCTCCGTTCCGGTGTTTATAATTACGGGGCCAGAGGCTGAGATTGCCGTGAGCTCCTTGATATAGATTCCCGCCCGGATTTTTTTAATCCGGTTAAACCCCCAACCGACATTTTTTGCTGATGCAAATTTGCAGAGCATTCTGGAGTTTTGATTGCTTAAATCTATCTCGGTGCTCGTATGGTCATTTTTCGTTTTGTCGTTGTAATTCGCAAATGCAAACTCGTCAAACGTCAAAGTGTGAATGCTCTCGCTCACTCCTGCACCCCCATTCTGTCTGTGCGGCGCTTATTTCGCGCGATGTTGACGATATCGTTGAATTCCTTTACCGTATTGGCCTGGATCGTGATGTAAAATGTATCGCCTCCCGACGCCTGCCTGGTTTCCTGCGCCGTCAGGATGCGCGTGCCCTGCGGCAGCACGACTTCTTCCGGGCCGTACTCGCCGATCAGCGTTCGCCCACCTCGCCAGTAGTCCGTGCCGGAGGCGTTATAGCCCTTCTGCATTTTCCAATACTCAAAGGTAGTTCCTGTCCCGGACTTTTCCCATTCGTCGCGGAGGTAGCTCTCATAATTGGAATACCACTTTCCGTTTGCGTAATACTGGCCGTAGCCGTTCGCGCTGGTCGCGCGGTTGATGTCGGTCTGCTCCCATTTTTCCTTGAGTGTCTGCGTGTTGTTGCCGTTGCCGTAGGAGTATCCGAAGCCCGCAGCCTTGCCCATCTGCTTCCAGCCGCCCGACCACTTATCCCAGTCCCATATACCGGTCGTGAGGACGGTCGCCGCACCGCTGATAAAGTCAATGGTGTCTGCGATGCCCGCCATGATCTCGGCCAGCGGGCGAAGCGCCTCCGTGAGCTTCGGTACAGTGTCCGACGAGAGCTGATCGGTAGGCGCGATAATGTCGCCCACAGTCTCCAGCAGCATACCAAAGGAGTCCACAAGGCCAGAGTCCTTGAGCGCCTGCCCGCCGTCCCTGATAAGCTTCGTGATCTTCTCATAAAACTCCGTGAGATACGGCGCGAACTCAGCAGAAAGCTGATTCTTCGCGCCCTCCTGCGACTTTTGCAGTCGCTGGTATGCGTCGTCCACCTCGGTAAGCGCCGTCAGCGCCTCATTATCGAGGACGTAGCCCATGCTGTGCGCCTCCTGGGCGTACTGCTTGAGGCCGTCGCTGCCGATCTCGATCAGCGGATTCAGCTCCTGCGCAGACTCGGACAGGATATCCATTGCAATGGCGTCGCGCTCGGTTTTGTTCTTCATCTGGCCGAGGGCGTCGATTGTGTCATAAAACACGTCCTCCGCACTGCGCAGCTGGCCGTCCACGTCGGTGATCTTCACGCCGAGCTTGTTGTACGCCTCGTAGGCGTCGCCTGTGCCCGTCGCGGCTTCCTGCATTTTGTTGGTGGTTTCCTTGAGGCTGTCGCGGATGCGATCCAGGGACACGTCCGTAAGATCGGCCATGTAATTGAGTTCCTGTATGGAATCGGTCGACATTCCGGTCACGGAGCTGAGCGTCACAATGTCGTCTGCGGCTTCCGCCGATTCGCGCGTCATCTGTATCAGCGCTTTCTCTGCCTTTGCGATGGCTACGGCCAGCGCCACGAATCCGCCTGCAATTTTTACAGATGTTGTGTTCAAGCTTCCCATGGAGTTCATGCTTTTCTGCATCCCCTCCGGCAGCTTTATCCCAAACTTTTCTGTAAGCCCACCCACAACGTCGCCGAGATTTCCGGCCTCTTTCCCGGATTCTTCAATTTTTCCCTTGTTCTCATCCAGTTTGTTGTTGAGGTTGTTCAGCTCTGCTTCTGCATTGTTGAGGCTCGTTTGCCACTGCATCGTTCGCTTGTCCGATTCGCCGTATTTCTCTGCGGACTGCTGCAAAGCGGCCTTGAGGTATTCGATTTTTTCTGTTTGCGATAAGATTTTACGCTCAAGTACATCATTCTGCGCAGCCAGTGACTCTACGCTGTCTGCGTTCTTCGCATAAGCGGACTGCACCTTGCGCATCTCGGAGTCCAGCACGCGCATACCGTTTCCGATCTCCGACAGCGCCTGTTTATACTCTTTTTCGCCCGATAGCGTAAATCTCGTGTTGATATTTGGCATATTATGTCCCTCCGCTGAGATATGCCGCCAGGCTCTTCGGCTCCTCCTGCTTTTCAGGCGGTTCCAAAGCCTCCAATAGCAGATTGATCCGATGCGGCGTCATGTTTTTCCAAAAGTCCCGCTCCGGCAGGTGCATCCGGAAGAGCCAGAACGCGAGATAGCCGGGGAAATCAATGCCTTCTCGCTTTGATTCCCCCGGCTGTGTCAGTTTTTTTTAGCTTCCTCCTGCGCGGCGTCGTCCTGCTTGCCCATTACCGCATCCTCAATCAGCGGCCAGATCTGCCGTCCGACTTCGTTTACCTCCCGCAGCGTGAGCTTGCGGCCTACCTCCCGCGCGGTAAACACCAATGGTAGGCCGTACTCGTCCTTGATTCCCTGAGAGTCCGCCGCATCTGTCATCATGGCCGCCAAAAATGTGAGCGTGCTCTTGTACCCTCCGGTTTGATTGAGCGCTTGCAGCAGTTTCCCGTTATACGCCTCCTGCACGTCGCCAATTACCGCCATGTTGCATGTGAGCCTGTATTTTTGGCCCTCGTACTCATAGTCTACGGTTTTCGGCTTGGTCGTCTCCATCAGGTCTCACCCAACTTTCCCTTGATCCAGGTAACGGCCTCCGCCGCGGTGTCGACGGTCTCGGTCTCGAGCAGCAGCTCGTCGGCGGAATCGTCCGCGAGGAATTCGCCGGTCGTGGTTGGCGTGTTGAACTGGATGTTCTCGCCCTTGGTCTGGTAGCTCAGCGATGGCGGGCCGAACAGCGCTTTCGGCACCCAGACGCAGGTGTATTTGGTCACACCGTCGATTTTATCCGGCGCGTAAAAGCCGACGCCGACATAGTTTGCGATGTCTTTTGCCGAGAATTTCAGATTTTCCTTGCTCGTATCGGATGTGCAGCCGTAGAGCATGGCCTGTGCGGCCTTTTTGATGTACTTTACAGCCAGCGAGATCGTGCCGCCTGTGGCAAGCTTGATATATTCGGCAAGCTTGGATTCTGCGTACAGGCGGCCCTCGGCGAACTTGAGTTCCAGCTGCGCGCTCATGGCGTCGCCGACGTCGGTCGGCTCTGTGTAGGTCACGGTGCCGGACGTGTTTTTATACTTTCCCGCCCGGATGCCGCGTAAGTCAAAACTAGGCATTTACAATAGGCCCCTTTCTTTCAGCTTTTGTGTAAGGATCTTTTCGAGCTCCGCGTTTACGCGCTTCTGCGCGTTGCGGACACCCCTTGTCCAAAAATAAGTTCCTGTGATCTGCCCGTACCCCTTCGCGCGGCCGTAATTCAAAACAAAAAGCACGGTCGCCCTGCGCGTTCCGTGCTCGTTTTTGCCGACTGCGGTGATGGAGATGTACGGGTCTCCGTTTTTGTCGCGTTTGATGGTTTTTCGGTATTTCACGCTGGATGCATATGCCTCGGTCTGAAACCCGCTCGCCTTTACCATTTTTTGCAGTTCCTCGACGATGATATCCCCGGCGGCGTACAGGAGCTCCTGCTGCATGTTCTCATCAAAAACATTCGCTTTCTGGAGCGTGGCCATGAGCTCGTCGACACCGGTGATGGAGATGTTAGCCATATTCTGCGCCCTCCGTTTCGGCTATGAGCGCGATCTGCGTGCGGCCCGTTTCCTTGTCGTATGTCTCCATGTCGATAGTGGCGATGTATCCTGCGGCCTCCAGTTTTGCTTTTACGCGCTTTAAAAGTTCTGCGGCAAATCCCTCGGCAAAGATGGAAACAGCGTACTGCACGCCGGTCTCGGCCTCGCTGCTCTCGGCATAGATCTGCCCTGACTGGCCGAGCAGCTGATAGGTGATGTAGGTTTCTTCTCCGCCCTTATAGGGCGGGTGGCAGACCGGTACGCCCAGGCTTGATAGCGCCTCATAGATCATCATGCGCCGTCCCTCCGTTTGCAGGTCAGCTCTACCTCTTCCGTCTCCGCGCCGTAACTGCGGACGACGTCAAAGACGTCCGAGCCGCAGGTGAGCTGCTGCTCGCCTCCGTATTCCGCGCTGTGCATGCGGAAAATTGCGTCCGTGCGCTTGCCGGCTTGCGCGGCCTGGTAATACTCAGCGCGGTTTACGGATTTGCGGGCAGCCCAGACGGTGGTCTCCCGCTCGAGCTTTTCCGCCGTCTGGCCGTTGACGATAGGGTAGGAGAGCAGGCGCAGCGTGATTTGCGTATCAAAGATCACAGCACGCGCCTCCTGTTCCGCCGCTGGCCTTGGCTACCCGGTAATCGTCCGATAGTCCCATGGCGTCGCGGATATCTGCGAAGCAGTTCTTCCATTCCTCGCCGCGTCCGCAGAAGTCATGCTGCCAGCGGACGAAGGCTCGGACGGCGTCTTTTACCAGCGGGTCTTCGTCCGCCCCCTCCGCGCCCGCAAGGTGCAGGCGCAGGAGGCAGGCGTCGATCTCGTCGGCGAGCTCGTCGTCAAGGGCGTTTGTGGTCAGCCGCAGGGCGGTTTTTGCAACGTTGATCAAAGCCAATGGTTATCCCTCCCTGTTGGCCGCTCGCCGTCAGGCCTTCTTCTTGGTCAGCGTGACGAGGCTGTTCGTATCGACACACTTGCCGTCGACAAGCGCCAGCGCGACGGTGACCTCGTCGTCGGTCGCGTTGTCGGTGTACTTGCGGAAGGTCATGCCCAAATTTTCGTTCCAGAGGTAGTCCTTGAAATTGAAAATGAACGCAAAGATCGTGTCCGCGGTCACGCTCGCCGTGAAGGATGGCAGATAGTCGCCGACGAGGACGACCTCGCGGCCAAAGAGCGAGTAGACCGGCTTGCCGCTGAGTCCATAGTTGACGCGGGCGACGGGCTGCTTCTTGTCGTCGACCATGCCGACGATCTGCTCGAAGAAGGTCTTTTTCGACATGCACCAGACGGCGTCTGCGTCGTAAGCCTGCGGCAGCGCGGCCTCTGCCTTGGTCAGGTCGGCGTATGCCAGTGCGGTCGTTGCGGCAGCGATGTCGATGTTCTGGCCGGTCGGCGCGGTCTCCTTGGTAATACCCTTCGGCTGGCCGGAGCCAGAACCGCTGATGATGGACTGTTCCTCGGCCTTGACCATGGCCTCGGCCACGTTGGCGACAAACTGCGATTCAAACATCGGGTAGGTCACGATGGATACCTCGAGCGACATGGAGATCGCGCAGCGCAGCTTGTGGTATGCGAACGTGATGGAGCCGAGTGCCTTCTTCTGCTTGTCGGAGCCTGCGCCCTCGGCCACCCAGGAGGCCGTCGGCTTGGCGGAGCTGGTCGGAACGGTCACGCCGCCCTTGTAGGACGTGTGCGTCACGCGCGGCAGGATCATGCCGGTCGCTTCGATCTTCTCGTAGATCTTCTGCAGCGTCGTGGTCGGGATGGCCGCGCCGACGTCGGAGGTCTTGGTATTTGCGTCCACATTGGTCAGCTCTGCCGGGATCTTCTTGCCTGTCAGGACGTAGTTCATAAAGGCTTTCTTGTACTCGTCGGTGTCGTACCGGTCGAGTACGTTCGGAGTTTTCGCCGTGCCGGACAGGTCGACGGACTGTGCCGCCGCGGCCGGGGCCACGACCTTCTGGCCTGCGAGGGCGTTTAGGTTCGCCTGGATCTTGGCTTCCTCCTCAAACTTGGCGTCGAGGGCCTCGACTTCTTTCATCTTGGCCTGCGCCTCTTCGGTCTTGCCTTCGTCCAGCAGCTTCTGGGCGTCGTCCATGAGCTTCTGGCGCTGGATGTTGTAAATTTCCTTTGTCATTTCAGTTCTCCTTTGAGTTTTAAAAATTTCAGTTTTGCTTCTGCCTGCGCCCGTTCGGGCATAAAAAAATCAGGCTCTGCCGCCCGATCTTTTAAAAAGTTTTCCGCGCGTTTGAGCGCGTCCTCGCTGAGCATTCCGGAGTAGAAGTCCGCCGCGAGCGGCTTCTGGCCGATGTCCGGCTGCATCACGCGGTCAACGAGTCCGAGTTCTACGGCCCGCTCCGCTGTGATCCATGTTTCTGCGTCCATCATGGCTGCAATCTCCGCCTCCGGCCTGCCGGTTTTGGCGACGTAGGCCGAGGATATTGCGTGATTTGCGTCGCGCAGCGTCCCTGCGGTGTGCTCCATCTGGCGGTAATCGCCGCTGGCCTCTGTCTGGACGTTGTGGATCATCATCATGCCGGTTGGCGTCATTTCTGACTCTCCCGCCATGGCGATGATGGACGCGGCCGAGGCTGCGAGTCCGACGATTCGGACGATCACGCCGCCTGCGTAGTTACGCAGGGCGGTATAGATCTCGCTTGCGGCGAAGATATCGCCGCCGCCGGAATTGATCTCGACTTCGGCCCGCTCGCCGTTCCCCTTGGCAAGTGCGTCGGCTACGGATTTTGGGCTTGTCGCCTCCATACCGTACCACTGGTAAAAGCGGTGCTGGTTGCTGGATACGATCGGCCCTCGGATGCTGATCTTCATCTGGTTTCATCTCCTTCCTGCGTGGTGTTTCGGTCAACCGGCTGCGTGTCCAGCCTGCGGATCGGCTTGTCTCCGCCGTCTACCGGTGCAAGATTGAACGCACGCCGCCATTCGTTTGGCGTCAGCGCGCCTCGGTCGACCAGCTGCAAGAGATTGAGCTTTGTCGATGTCGACGCGAAGTCCCACGCAGAGGCCTCGAAGACGATGCGGTTCCCGCAGCCGCGCTCGCGGCGAGAAAACAACTTTCTGGTGTACTCTCCACTCAGCTGTTTCAGCACCGGCTCGATCTCGGCGTCAAAATAAGCGTTCTGTTCATCCTCTGTTGCGATCGACGTGACGATATGCGGGTTGGTGTTAAACAGGGCGTAGATGCGCTGCGTGGTTTTGTCCATCTGTGCGGCGTTCGGGACGTAATCCTTTGGGTCAATCTGCTTCGCCTCTGCTTTTGCGTCTACCGCTGCAACGCCCGTTCCGTTAGTCACGTTCAGGAAACTGTCCGCGAAGTCCTGCGCGCGCTGCTTCACGTCCTCCGGGCGCATGGACGCGGCGAACATCAAGAGCCACCGGATGACTGCGCTGTTGCGGATGGCCTTTACAATGCCCTGGTCCGTCGTGGTGACGATCTCCATGAGCGGCACGATGGCCGGGGCGATGGGGTCGCCGAAGATGTCGTTCTCGTAGAAATCCCCGCGTAGGTGGATCACATCGTCGTAGGCAAACGTCAGTACGCTGCCGTTCTGCATGTAAAATTTCAGATACAAATTTCCGGCCGCGCCATAGACAGCGTCTGCCTGCATGGCCGCGACCGGGAAAATGGCGTTCGGCAGACCGTTTTCATCCCGCAGGATCACGGCGAAGGCGTTGTTGTTGAGGACCAGCTGCGCGGCCAGCTTCTCCTGCAGCATCTGGCCCGTCATGTATTGGTTCGGCTCTTCGAGCAGAAACCGGATGTACGGCTCCGGGTTTACGGCGATCTTCCGCGTCTGGGCGGTGATGGTCTCCCGGATATGCTTTGCCGTCAGCTTTCCGATGGCCTTGATCTTGGGCCGGATGCAGGCGCGGACGATATCGGACTGATACATTTTGCCGTTGTAGCTGTAAAAGCCATTCCCGCGTTCCTGCACCATCTGCACGGTCGAAACGCGCTTGGTGGTCGTGATATTCGTCAGGAGGTTTTTAAAAAATCCCATTGTCTCACTCCTAGAGCATACTGATGTATTCTGCCTGCTTCTGATCGTAGATCGTGTAGGCATCGAGCAGGGCCGCCGTTCCGTCAATGCGGCGCGTGGACTTGCTCGTTTTGTGCGGCTGGATATTGCCGTTTTTGTCCTCGTCGTAGGCGGTGTTTGCCATGCACCACTTGTCAATCGGGTTGTTGTTGTAGACGATCCGCTTGGACTCCAGATCGTTCCCGCAGCGCTTCATCGGCTCGGAAAGCGTTTTCACGCCCTGATGTACGGGGATCATGGCCTCTGCTCCAAAGTAGTCCGCCATGCTGTCCGTCCAGTAAGACGCCGACCACGCATCATAGCCGATGAAGGGTATAAAAATATCGAGGTCTTCCTGTACCTCGATGAACCATGCTTTTACGTCCTCATAGCGGATCTTGTTCCCCTCGGACAATCGGAGCAGCCCTCGCTCGTGCCACTTGTCGTATGGGATCTTGTCCTCCGTTACGCGTTTCTCCAAGAGATCCTGCGGCAGCCAGTACATGGAGAGCACAAACAGGATGTCCGGCAGCTCCGGCACCTGGAAGATCACCTTTGCCGCCGTCAGGTCTGTGGTCTTTGAGAGGTCGGCCCCGCCGATTCCGTATCGCGGGTAGGGAAGCACGCGCTCCTGCGTCTTGCCGTCCGCCATGTGGTGCTGCCAGATCAGCCGGCGGTTTTCCTTGTCGAGCTGGAAGGTGTCGCGATTGTCCAGCTGCTCAAAATTGAGCCAGGCTTCGCTGGAGGTCTCGCGGATGTTGAAATCCTTGCAGACGAGGTTGCGGACGAGGGCCGGGTTTTTCTCCGCCCGCTCGACCCGCTCTTTGAGGGCAGTGTAGGACTTGATCGTCCCGAGGCCCGGATTTGCCTTTTTCCAGCAGTCCTGGTCGGTCCACTCGCTGTGTTTGTCGAGCTCGTAAATAAACGCGATCCGGCGCGGGTCGTGGTACCCGTCCGGATCTTCGTAGCCGTTGATGATGCGCTCGGCTTCTTCGTATTTTTCGTCGTAGATGTCCTCGCGGATGGTGCCCGCGGTGGAGGTGATAAAGATCAGCGGCTGCTCACGGGCCGTCACGCCGTCGGCGATAATGTCGTACAGTGCGCGCCCGCTCTTCCACTGGTGAATCTCATCCATCATGGCCCCGTGGATGTTGAGTCCGTCGAGGGTGTCACTGTCAGAGGCCAGCGGCTTGAAAACGCCGTCGTTGAAATCGCTGTCCAGCTCAGCAACCAGACTGCGCATCCGGCGGCAGAGCGCCGGGGACTTCTTGACCATCCGCTTTGCTTCCTGCCAGATGATCTTCGCCTGGTCTCGCTTGGTGGCCACGGCGTAAACCTCCGGGCCAGCCTCGCCGTCCGCCGTCTGTAGATACAGGCCGACGCCTGACGCAAGCAGCGACTTTCCGTTTTTCTTGCCGACAATGAGGATCGCTTCGCGGTACTGCCGGTTTCCCTCGATGTCGATAAACCCGAAGACAGTCGCCAGCAGCGCTTTTTCCCATAGCTCCAGCCGGACGAGCTGGCCGCCCGCCTTGCCCTTGGAGTGGTGGCAGTAGTTTTCAAAAAATTCGAGGACGTGGTTTGCCCGGCGCGGGGAATAATAAAACTCGGAATCTGTGTTTTCCAGCTGCTCCACCACGTGCCTGTAGGTCTTCTGCACTTTCAGGCTGACGATCTCGCGGCCCGACTGGATAGCCTGCCAGTATTCGAGGATGGGGTTGTAGGTCTCCGGGTAGCGCGTGAGCTTCATGCCTCGTCACGCTCCCGAACGAAGCTGCCGAAGCCGTCGTCCTCCTGCTTCTGCGCGGTGTCCGGCTTCGGCAGGAGCGCCGTGAGCTGCTTGATGATCTTCTGGTAGTTCGCGTTCGTTGAGTTGTACGCCTGCCCGATCGGCCGGGCGCGGTCATATGGCTCGAGCCGCTCCGACTGCTGGAATTTCTCCGTCCAGCCGTTTTCCCGCAGGTCGTCCGCCATATCCTCGCACTCGATGCGCATAAAGGCTGCCTGATCGATGAGTCCCGCGACGGTCCCGGCCGCTTCCTTCGGCAGAAGCTTGTAGATCCTCCGGAGTCTTGTCTTCTCGGCGCGGATACGCTGTTCCTTTGTCTTTTCCTGCCTGTTCGCCACAAAAACCGCCTCCTTTTCGCGTGATTTTTGCCGTCTATCCGCGCGTGCGCGTAGATTACTTATCGCCGCGCTTTTGTAGGGGGGCCTCGCGAACGGCCTGCGTATTCTTCCGAGGTAGGGCGTACGGTGATTCAGCCGCGCCCCGGCCTCGTGCGACGGGGGGGGATCGGGTCGCCGGCGGCGTCGAAGAAAATTTTTTGCGTCAGAGATTTTGCGACGCCGTGCCCGTCAAACTGATCGTGGCAGTCCTTGCAGACGAACTCGAGGTTGGAGTAGGACAGGCTGATGTCCGGGTCGGTGATGTTGTCCGGTGTTAGCGCCCGCTTGTGGTGGACGATGTAGCCCGGCTTGTCCCGGCACTCTTCGCAGAGCCCGCCGTCGATGGTCCGGCGGAACTTGATATACCCGGCGCGGCATTTCTTCCAGCGCGCGGATGCGTAAAAGTGTGCGGCCCATGGCTGCATCCTGTTCCCTCCAATTCTTCACGCTATCACTGTAGCACATTTTTTTGGCCCTGTTGGCTCAATTTTCGCGATAGCCAAGCTCCCGCGCCGCTTCGTATACAAAACGGCTGTACATTCGCTTGGCTGTCGACTGGCTGACATGCACCCGGCGCGCGGCGGATTCCAGGCTTTCCCTCGGCCAGATCCATGCGTGCAGGCGCACGACCTCCAGCACGTCAGCTCCGTCCCGCCATGTCTGTGCGGTATTGATCGCGGCTTGCACGGCAGCATAGTCCTCGTACTCCCGCGAAGATAAAACGCGCACAGCGATATCCTCGACGGCGCGCCCGGAGGAATGTCCGCCCGGCTGTGCAGAATATCCCGGCGTGATCTTCTGGCGGCTCATGTCCCGAACCTGTCTGTCCAGTTTCGGGAATTCGCCGATGGTGCGGCAGACGTTCCAGTACCACCAGTATCTCGGCTTTGACACTTTCCCACTTCCTTCCTGCTTCGTGCTAAAACCTTACGCATATACAAGGCTTAATTTAAGCGGCTCCCGTTCCGCTTGTGCTCTGATCTTGGATTGACTACATACTTATAATATTGATACCCGTACTTTGTCGTCCGTACCTCGACGAGGATATAGCCGCGCGGGGCGACGGGCGGCTGCTTGGGACTGTACTCGCGTACGGCCTCGGTCGCCGGCTCCGGCTCTGGGCGGATGCAGCTTCTGCTGGCCTTGTACCTGTGCCCGCCGAACTCTTTTCTCCAATGCGCGTGCAGGTAGTCGGCCAGCGCCTTATAATCCCGGCCGTGGTCGATCTTGTTGCCGTCTGCGTCTGCGTAATAATTGTGCTCCCGCAGGCGCCGGATCTCGACCACGCTGCCGAGCCCCCAGATCCTGCCGATCTCCTCCTCCGGAATGCCGTCCGAGATCATGTGCAGATGGAACCGGCTCGTTGACTTGCCCTGCCCGTAGACGATCACGATCTTGGCGTTTGGGTATTTATATAGTAGGCGGCGGTAGAATCTGTCCCGGATGAGTTTCATCTCTGCGGCAGTATGTACCTCGTTCTCGTCGTCTAGCGTCAGCGTGGAATACAGGCTGGTCGGGCCGAAGTTGGCATTGACGAGCGCTTCCAGCTTTGCCTCGGAGATCTTCCGGTTGAATTCGTCCTGCTCTTCCCGCGTCTGGAAGCGCGGCTTGCGCGGTTTGCTGGTCTTTTTGTCCGCACCGTCGGACACGGTATAAACGATCTGCGTACATACCGCCCCGGTAAATAACCGGCGCTTGTGTCGTTTTGCCATAGTCTCAACCCCTTTGTCCATTCTGCCCGCTCAAAGCGTGGCCGGAAATTCCGGCCATGCGTTCAGCGATCAGCATCGTTCGTTGTTTCTTTCTGCATGTATGCATGTTCGTTTTCAGATATCGCCCCAAGCCCATACAATGCACGCACCTCATTCATTGTCGGTTTCCTTTTCGGTTTCTCGCTTTCTGGCATAACCTCTTCCAGTCCGAGCGCCTCTATCGTCTCTATCGCCTCAAGCGAATCCATCAGATCCATCGCTCGCCGTTTCAGGCTTCGTAGCTTAAAAAACACCAGCACGCCCAGCGCGATCCACCCCAGCGCGGCAGCAAGCTCCAAAATTTCAATGATCATTTTCTTCTCCTTCCACTCCTTCCAATTCTCCTTTGCAGTATGTACAGCGGCTCGGCAGGCTCTTTTTCAAACCGCCCTTTTTCCAGAGCTCGAAGCACGGTTTCTCCGGTCTGCCGCAGTATGGGCAGCGGTAGACACGGAAGATATCATCCCAGCGCCAGACCATGCGGACTGCGTTTTTCTGTTTCAAGTCCCATCGCCTCCCTCATTGCTTCAACCAGCCTCTTTTCTAGTTTGTCCTGGTCGATCTTCACTTCCATCGTTACGCCCTCCTGCTCTACCCACACGCCGTCTGTGCGCTTCGTAAATCCTGCTGGTGCAAAATTTCTGGCGTGTTCCAGCTCCGGCGTATGCCTGCACTGTGGATAGCTGCATTTCTCGCAAGCCTTTCTGTCGCAAAGGAACAGGATATTCCGCTCTTTCGCCCACGATACGCCGTTCGTCAGAAGAACGACTGGCTGCCCGATCTCCGCCGCAAGCTGCTCCTGAAGCTTTTTCCGGTCGCCGTCACGCATTGCGACTGTGCATTCCAGCAAAATCATTTTCTTTTTTCCTCCACGTCTTCCGGCGGACGGCTGAACGAGAATTCCTTGCGGTTCCCAACAAACTTTGGCTCTGTCCACCTAATCCCAGCGATTTTCATGCCGCATTGCGGGCATTTTTGTGGTCTGACGATTCGTTCTTCGAGTCCAAAGTCAAGGGTGTCTTCTGCGCCAAATGGAAAAATGTGCCGTCTTGCATCGTCGCTCACGCTGAATTCGTCGAAGACATAGTTGCATACCGGGCAAACGGGGCACGAGTCCAAGACCCCCTTGCTCTTGCTTCCTCGTTTTTTGATGTTTTCTTCTGTTTTTCTCTGATTTTCTTCCGCCGCGTCGTTTTCCCGGATCTTTTGGTAGTATTCCAGCAGCTTCTCCTCGGCATTTTTGAGCAGCACGGTATAGCAGTCCGGCACATCCTCTGGGAACCATCCTGCGATAGGGCCGCCGTTCAGCAGGCACTTGTCGCAGTCGTCCGCCCTGCACGCCCCTATTGCCTGCATGATCTCCGCAAAACTCATGTCCTTTTTCCCAAGCCGCAGTGCTTCCCGGCTCTTGTCTTTCTTACTCATTCCTGCGCTGCCTCCATTTCCTTGCGCTCCTGCATAAACCCGTGCAGGAACAGCTCCAATAGATTTGCCGCACCGTTTACCATCTTGGTAAGATCTTTTTTGCTGATCTGGAGTTTTCCGGTCGTTACGACCTGCAAGTCCGGCCTGCCGATGATCTGTACCGTCGGATTCGGCTCGATCGTCCGTTTTCCGTCCTCCTCGATCTTATAGAGAGGCGGTGTCGCCTGCTCCATCACGATCCTCGGGGGATACTCCGTTCCAACGAAATCCACATCCCAATGCTTGCCGTTGTACTCATTTACAAACGAATCCAGCTCTACGGCAAAATATTGCATGATTTCAGCCATCTGTTTGCTCCTTCCCGACGTGCTTTCTCCGCACGCCGTTTTCATCCTCCGTGAGCGGCAGTGCCTTTCTGCGTGCCCGCTCCTCCGGCTGCCATCCGCAGTGCGTGCAGGCCTCGTCGCCCGCGTACTCCATCTGGCAGCATCGCGCCGACTTCGGCAGCGTGCAGCGCTTTTCATCCTCTGCCATCCCTACACCTCCTGTATATCGATCCCGTATTGGGATCGCATCATTTTTTTGTTGCGCAGGTACTCCTTGGTGCGCGTGGGCTTGGACTTTACATCCTCCACCACCAGCTTCCCGCCGAAGCGGTAAGAAAAGTCCGCCGTGTATCGGATCGCGCGGATGCGCTGGCCATCCTCCGTAAGATAGCTCTCCTGCAGCGTAAACTGCGGCTGCAATCGCAGATCTGTAATGATCTCCGCGCGGAGCATCACCATCAGCTCGTCATACCGCCGCGCCTCTTTCTGGCTGTCGAAGCGCACCGCGCCGCGCTCTGCCTTCTGGCTGCCGTATTTCGTTTTCCCTTGGCTCCCCTTCGCAAGGGGAGCTGGCGCCGCAGCGCCTGAGAGGTCGCGCGCCTGCTTCGCGTAAAGCTCCCGCATCCTCGGCGGCATGTCCGCCATGGATTCAAACCGCAGGCCGCTCATTCGGTCGTGCCCCAACTGCAAAAATTGTCTGGCTCGACAGCAACAGCGTTTTTAAAGGACGTGCGCGAAAAGCACATGCCATCGATGTTGTAAATGCAGTCCTTGCACCGCACCACCTCCGCAACGTCGGCGGCGGGCAGCTTCCTGATTTCTGCAAACGCCGCAGCGTAATCCCCGCACGTCCGCGTTGTAATTTCCAACGCCGCTTCGCGGCTGATATAATCACCCGCCATGCCGCACCTCCACGCCTGCCATTTCAAGCAACTCGTAAATGTCCGTTTCATCGCTGTTCGCGAGGAAATTGTCATATTCGTCGTAGTAGTTGTACGCCGTGTATGCGCGGGCTTGGATTCCGGCGTATTTCTTGAGCAACTTATTTGCCCCCTCGATTCCAAACGTGCAGGCATCTTCCAGTTCTTCCATCTGTGATTTCGTGATAAACTTAGCCATCCTTCTTGCCCTCCAATCCCCATTCCTTCAAAACCATATCCCTGCGCACCATGCAGGCAGCATTTGCCGGAAACACAAACGTCTCATCCGTAGAGCATCGTGCATAGTCTTTGCACCGGAAGCATTCGCCGAGGATTACGGCGGCCTGAACGCCCAGACCCTCAGCCTGCTTTTCAGGCGGCAAGTCCTCCATAAATGCGGTACAGTATGTTTCAGCCATCCTTCTTGCCCTCCATCGCCCGCTCGACCTCAATGCCGGTGAATCGGCGGCTGAAATGGTACCAGTTCGTCATACAGTCGCTTCCCGCATCGTCCGGCGTTGCATCCTCATAATCAAAGTAGATGTTGATATTCTCCCCAAATGGTTCCCTGCTGGCGATTACTGCGGTTATGCGCACCGCGCGACCGTCCTCATCTACCCATCGTTCTCCCACCTTGCACGGCAAAACCACCACGCGGCCCTCTTTGTCAGCCACATGCAGGTTGTGTGCTCGCTCAATTCTGGATGTGTCATTGTCAAAAGCTGCTTCGACGACTTCTTTCATCCAAGAAACCTTTTCAGGGCTTAACCTTGTGTCCTCGTAGGCGGCAAGGCAATCCATCATCTCTCGGACACCTGCGGGTTCAACCTCGCAGGGGATCTGTCCGGTCGAGTAAGGATTTTTCGCGCCAACGTAGACCACAACGCCGTTAATCCTTCTTGTCAGTCGTTCCATAGTTCTTCCTCCACATACCGCCAGCTCTGCGGCGGGCGGGTGATGGGCACCGGTTCTGCCCCGAATTTTGTCTCCCGCAGACCGGTAAACTCCCACAGATCGCGCGGGTGATCGTAAATTTTAAGATCATCGATCTGCATGCCGTATCCGTGCTCCGTGCCAAGATACTTGTATATGTCCTCGCGGGTGAGGCAGGCATCCACCATCGCCCATTTGGGGATCATGCAAAGCGGGTAGACCGTGCCGATCTTATTGCAAGTAAATTCCGCAACGACTTTCCCGTTGGCGGCCTCATATCCAAACGCCTCCGCCTGTTCGCGCTCACAGGCCGATTCCGCCGTAATAGCCGGCGTCCCTGCGTTGACTTTCACCATGAGCGCCCCCTTTCCGCCTGCGGTACAGTAGATATAGCACTTAAACGGCACACCGCACTTCGGCGCGGTCTTGCGGATTTCGACTGTTTTACTCCCGTTCAGGATCTTCCTCACCCACTGCGGGCGAATGCTGATCAAAACAGCTTTACTCATGCTTGCCTCCTTCCTCCGGCGCTCCCGGCGATTCTAGCTTCATAAAGCAGCCCCAAAATGTTTTTTCCTTTTTTCCGCTTCTGTGCCCGAACAGTGGCTTCTCTCCGATTGCTTCCCACACTTTTTTTGCCTCAATCTGCACCTCCGACCACTTGAAGATCAAAACCCCATCCGGTTTCAAAACACGCATACACTCGCGAAACCCATCATGCAGCATCTGCGGCCAGTTGTCGCTTAGCACACCGTATTTCTTCCGCATCCACGAGTTTTCACCTGCACGCTCCAAATGTGGAGGATCGAAGATCACAAGCGTGAATGTATCATCTGCGAACGGAAGATCCGTGAAGTCACATTGTATATCAGGGGCTATCACACATTTCCGTTCAGAATCATTCTTCGTGCTTTTCCAGATTCCAGTGTATGATTCGCGCCTGCTATCGCAATACACTGCGGCCGGATGCGCCTTGTCGAACCAGATCGTGCGGGAACCGCACGTAACATCAAGAATTTTCTTTTCCATTGTGTGCCTCCTGCGCTTCCGGCAGCGGCATCCAGTGGGTGACTATACTGCCAAGGCAGTCCCGCATAGCTATTCCGTCATATCTTCTCCATGTATCCGCGCTTGTGCGGTACGCCTCGCCGACAAATACGCCGTCCGTAGCAAGGACGCGTTTTCCCGGTTCCGGACTCCGTTCCTCCACGCTGATCCACTGCGGCACCTTCTCCCGCAGCGCCGTGTTCTCGGCAGTCAGGCGCTCGATCAGACTGGCGGCCGCGACGGCTAAATGCTCGACGCACTCCCTATTTGGGAAAATCGGGCACATCTCACAACTTGAGCAGTCACTTTGGGCGCATTGCCGCAGCGCCTGCACGATTTCCTTTTCTTTCATGGCGTTCCCTCCATCGCCTTCTCCCACACGGCCAGCTGCGCTTTGATTGCCGCGCAGAGCTCTCCGACCTTGTCCTCGTCCTCGATGCGGCTGACAGTCTGCGTCAGCTGGATGAATGCCGCCTGCCACTGGCTGAAATGCAGGTGCGCGGCCGTCACGTCCTTGTCGGACATGGCAAGCTTTTTCCGCAGCGCCGCGTTCTCGGCGGTCAGGCGCTCGATCATGTTAGCAGCCGCAAACTCGATGTATTCCCGCCGATCTTGGATTTCTCCTACATTGCAGTTTTCGCACGCGTCGTCGTGTCCAAGCCCCTTCGCGCAGCACCGCAGCGCCTTCACGATTTCTTCATTCGTCACGTTTTTCCCTCCAATATTCGTTGAACTTTTTCCCCGTAATGATCGGCCTGCACCACTCGCGCTGGAAGCGCCGCCAATCCGGATCATATTTTCCATCTTCTCCGCGAAACAGCATCGCATACGGGACAAATCCTGCCTGCATTGTCTGGATCAGGCGTAATTCTGCCGCATCAAAAGAATCTCCGTCGTATCCACACAGAACATAGCAGCACATTGTGTGGCTCGACGGCCTGAATCCTGCCGCACGGAATTTTCGCCCCATTTCGATCAGCGGTTCCAGATCGTCTTTCGTATCGTAGGCCGTGTAAATGCGGGCCGGTTTCACTTCGCGCAGCAAATCCGCCTGCCACTGCTGCAAAAGTGCTGGCTCCAAGCCTCCCGTAAATATCGCCGGATGTGCTTGCCGCTTAAGCATCTCGCAAACTGCCAGGAAGTGCCGTTCGGACGTGCCTAAAATGTTATCATCGAGGATGTTCCAACCATCCACGATTGGAAGTTCCTTGATTTTCCCATGCGCGCAGCGTGGTACAGAGCAAAACCAGCATTCTTTCGTGCAACCGCGAGACGTGAATATGTATCCGTCGCGCAGATACATACCCGGTGTAAAATCGCCCATGCGATCATCAAACGCAGGACCGCCCACCTCGACCGGCACGCCCAATACCTGCCACGCATAGTACAGTTCCTCCGCCGTCTCTATATCCCAAGTGAATGTCACGGATATGTGGACCTGTGTCACATTTGCCTTGATGCAATCTGCGATGTTTTCGATGGTCGGCGCACCGAAAAATGCCAGTGGATCGATGGGCGAAGCTTTTGTCTTGCGTGGAAACACTCTTGCAATCGAATTCATTGCTGTAAGGCTTTTACCCCCTTCCATCAATCGGAACAAGCCACCCGCGGATGCTCTCCGTTGCCTCTTGCAAATATGGATTTTTCATGGTATACTCTCCTTGTACTTAACTTGTCACGGGGAAGTGTAGGCCTCTCCGCCCTCGTCCGGTTGCCGCCGGTCGAGGGCATTTTTTATCCGATCAGGAACTCCGGCTTATAGTGGAGCTTTATCGCCTTGGCGTTCTGGTGGTACTCCGGCGCGCTCCATTTGTAGCCCCAGTATTTGGCCGCCGTAAAGATCGCGGCCAGCTCGTCTCCCGCGCGTACCGTAATGCTCTGATTGCGGTACGCTACGGCGTAATAATTTTTCCCGGTGTACCCGGCCTGCGCGATCACGCACGGCCTGCGCGGTGCCCGCTCTCCCGAGTAATCGGTGCTATTTTGCCGCATACAAATGCCCCTTCCTTACTTTCCTCCCGGCGTGCGCGATCTCCCGCTGCGCCACGAAATTCAGCTCCTGCGCGTGCTTCTCTGCGAGCTGCTTTTGATAGATGTGCTCCCGGATGGACTGATACAGCATCCATGAGCAGCACAACGCACTGCATCCCGGCGCACGTCCCGGGCAGTCCCTCCCGCATGGAGGCGGGATCGGCTTTGTTTTCGGTGCGTACCGCATCATTCGTCCACGGCCTCCTCCCATAAATGCTGCATCCACGCCGCCAGCGTCAGCAGCCGCTTGCGCGTCTCCAGCAGCATCCCGACGGTCTCCCGGTCTATGCGCGGCTGGCTGCTCAGTATCTCCGCGTCCTCCTGATCCTGTTCAGCGGCCCGCGTAGCCGCATCGATCAGGTCCTCCATCTGCTCCGGCGTCAGCTCCACCGGAATTTTCCCGTTACTCGCCATCTTTCTCGCGCTCCGCGATCCGCATTGCCTCGCGTATCACATTCCCGCCATAGGCGCCCTTCGTCAGCTCAAAAAATTCCTCGCGCGTCATATCTGCGCTCAGGTCGATTCCGTGATCCTTCGCAAATGCCTTTCGCCCGGCCTCGCAACTCCCAGTCAGCCGATGATGCCAGTCGTACAGCGTCATCACCGGATACGCTGTATTCGGCTTGATCGCATTCAGAAATGCGGTGATCCGCTTCTCCTGCGGCAGGCCCTCAAACGCCTTATCGCGCGCAGCCTCCACGGCGGCACGGGGCGTTTCCCCATGCGCAAAGAATCCATCTACTTTTGCCATAAAGCACGGCGTTAATGTTAAATCCTTTTGCAGGATGGTGCCCTTCGCAATGTTCCCGTGTACCGCCGTTATGATCGTCTGCACACCATCGATCATATGTACATCTTCGCCGTCGTACTTTTTAATGCCGGAGCCGGAGCCGGAGCCGGAGCCGTCGTCGTAGCCGGAGCCGGAGCCGTAGCCGGAGCCGTAGCCGGTGCCGGAGCCGTAGCCGTCGCCGTCGCCGGAGCCGTCGCCGTCGCCGTAGCCGTCGCCGGAGCCGTAGCCGTCGCCGGAGCCGTAGCCGTAGCCGGAGCCGTAGCCGGATCGCGCGGCCAGAAACTCTTTGATTTTTATCGTTTCCATACTCTTACTCCATTGATGCTCCGCACCGCCTCGTCGGTGCAAGGGATGATCTCAATAATCCCGAGTACCGTCATTGCCGGTACCGTTACCGTAAACTTACAGTTTCCAGGTGCTTTCACTCCCTCCGTTGCGAGCTGGGACAAGCTCGCCGCTCCATCCCAATACCACAGCCTTCGGCAATCAACCAGATCTGCCTCTGCACCTCTGCGCTCCGCGATCTTTGCGAAGAATACGCCCGCCCGATCGCACCGAATGATGTAATACTGTTCCTTCTTGTTTTCCATTATTGTTTCCTCCTTAAATTTTGTTTTCCGGCAGCGTCGCTCGAAGCGCCTTGTTTTCTTCCTCCAGCCGCTCGACCCTGTCGGCTGCGTCCATGCCAATCTTATCTATGTCGCAGCTGCACCATTCGTCCGTCCCGAGCTTTTCCTTGAGTTCTACACTCAAGTGCTCTGCTCGGTAATACAAGCATCCTTTGCAGTCTCCCGTCGGGCCGCCCGGTGCGGATATGCACCGCAGCGCCCTGATAATATCCTCACAGCTCATAAAGCACACTGCCCAATGCAGCGCTGATCGCCGCCGCTCCGCCGAAGGCCAGCGCCGCACCGGCCAGCTCCAAGGCCAGCAGCACCAGCGCCATGCCGGACAAAAACGCCCCTGCCAGCCAGCAGACGGAGAGCGCCGTCCGGCGTACCCGCTCTCTCTTTTCCCGCAGTCCGTCCCTTTCGGCTCTGCGCTTGTTCCATTCGCGTTCCCGCGCTCTCTGGTGATTGGCTCCTGTGATAAACTCCACGTCGCTCATACGCTTTCCTCCTTTTTCTCTTCTGCCTCTTTCCGGTAGCGTTCGGCGGCCCAGCGCGCGAACGCCGCAAGCTTTTCCTCGCCCTCCTCGGGGCGCTTGATCTCAAACGGCGCGGCGGAGATAAAGCCGCCTTCCTCCGTCCGGTAAGCAATTGCCGCCAGCATCGTTACCCCTCCTTTTCCAGCGCCGCCAGTGCCAGCGCTGCGATCAGCAGCGCCACCGGCAAACACACCAGATGCTGCGCCGTCTCCGTCCCTGCTCGAATCTGCTGTACCAACCACGCCACCCCAGCGCACACGCCGCAGCCGAATAGCGCTCCGGCAAGCAGCAGCGCAAGGTTTCGCAGTGCTCTTTTTATGTACCGCATATAATCCCTCCATGAGTTGCATTTACGCAACCACATCTGCAAAAAAAATCTGATCTACTGTATTTGCATCTAAGCCGAGCTCGTCTCTGATCTCTTGGATCTCTTTCCTCGTAAAGTCCGAAATCCCGTTCATTTTCCTGTATAGCGTAGATGCGTTCATTCCTATTTTCTCGCTCAATTCGTAGAGCGTCGAGCCTGCAAGCGCAACTTCCGCCTTGAATCTCTTTTGATCGAACATCTTCATCACCTCCAACCGTTGCGTTTACGCATCTGTATATTATCACGGTGTTGTCTCTTTGTCAATGCGTTTCCGCAATTTATTTTTTTACTCATTGCGTTTTTGCATTCTTTGTGTTATCATTTTCTCGAGGTGATACTATGAAACTTGGTGAATTGCTTGCCGCAAGGCGTGAATATCTCAATCTATCCCAGCAGGAAGTTGCCACTGCTATTGGTACAAATAAGTCCACTATTTCCCGATATGAGACCGGCGACATTAGCAATATGCGGCGCGACAGAATATATAAGCTTGCAAATGTGCTCAATCTGTCAACGAAAGTCATTATGAACTGGCAGGATGATTTTTTTATTGATAATTGGGAGCCAGATATATATGACTTATTCGAGGGTGCCGACATCCCTGGTAAAATCGTTCTGGCAAAAGAACACGGAATAGATTTTTCATTTATAAATGACTTTTTTTCGTGGATATATCCAGACACAGCGCATAAAACTAATGGCACCGTACCATCATACGGTGCCATCAGCAAGACTAAACAGGAAATGATAAACTACATTCTTGATCTCCCGGATGAGGCTGTTGATCGTCTACACAAGATAGCTCTTGCTGCGCTTGAACGATAAACCATTGGAACTGTTCTTCTGTCATTTTCGCAATGAGTTCTATGAGTGCGTTCTTTTTCCCCTTCATGATTTTCCTCCATTCTTTCACAAATTCCGCGTTCATTTTTTGGTAACAATTCGGCCTTGCATCGATTACAGATTGGGCGTAAACTATAAATAACATATTTTTCTATTATCCAGGGGGCTGTATTTTATGGCTAATTCGCCGAACTCTGAAACCCCGTCAGCACCGGAGCCCAAGAAACTCCGCGTCCGCGTTTTGATTGCAGTTTTGATTTTGCTGGTCTGCGTTTCCGGCATAATTTTCCGAGTAATCGATGCGTATTTTTCCGTCATGCCCGGCACTCGCCTTAATATTAATAACTCTGACGGGCAGATTGCTGTTGCTCAAATTACACCTGCGCCAGATCCCGCCCAACAATCAGTCGCTAATCAATCCGCTGCTCAAACCGAGCGTCCAATCCCATACGACATTCCTGCGCCCATTGTCTACACCGGTTTTGGTGATGATGTCTTGTCTATTGACACTCCCGACTATCCCTTCTTTTTTTATATTGATGGCAATAGTGAGGCTCGACATTTTTCTGTTACTACTTATTGTGCTAACGGCGATTATGGTGAATTGCTCGTGAACACTACAGATAAGTATAGTGGTTTTACTATCGACCCAAGCTTTGACGTGTCTACCATCGAGATTTCTGCAACCGGCGGCTGGGAAATACAAATCAGGTCAATCTACGACACGGCCTGTATCGTAAGGGGCACCCGGTTTGCAACATCTGGCGATGCCGTTTTGTTTGTTCGCAGTTATGGCTCTACTGCGTATATCAGCGGCAACGGTGGTTCTAATTATTTCGGTGTCTGGACGTACGGAACGAGCGATGAACTTCTCGTTAACACAACAGATGTTTACAACGGTACAGTCATGATAAAAGGTGACCCGCTCCTTCTTGTCGTCAAGGCAGTTGGCCCGTGGGAGATCACGCTGGAATAGTTGAATTCGCCCGTGCCAGCGTGCCGATGCTGGCACGGGCTTTGGTTTCTGCAAGCGATTGGGAGCCGCCTGTAGCTCAACCATACGCTTTCACCAATGGTTATGTCCAGCCCTTTCCATGGTTTTCTCCGCCCCAATCATGGTTTTTTGGAGTGATTTTCTTGGAAAAAATGTTGTGGCAGCTCTGCCGCGAAGCAAAGGAGGCTTCGCATCTCACAAATCAGGCCATTGCCGACCGCGCCGGCCTCGCCCTGAATACGGTTTCTCAGTACCTGCGCGGCGAATCAAAAAGCGCCTCTGTCTACACCGTCGGCCCGATCTGCTATGCCCTCGGCATCGATTTGAACGCATACTTCGGCATCTCGCCGCCCGCTCCGGAATCCGTTTCCGAGCTGCTTCGGCTGGAAAACAAAAGCCTCCGCATCCAGCGCGAGCATCTGCAGAAATCCCTGCGTATGCACCGGCTTGTGACGCTTATCCTGCTCAGCATCGTCGCACTTTGCGCTTTTGCTCTGGTGGTGGATATCCTGAGCCCCACCCTCGGTTGGTTCCGTGCATAAAAAATAGCCGCCCCGGCGCACTGCCGGAGCGGTATCTTTGGAGGTTTTTATGGATCATGGTCTGAATCTCGCCAACGTTGTGATTTACGCCCGGTATTCATCCGCCGGCCAGAACGATCAATCCATCGACGGCCAGCTTGCCAAATGCCGCGAGTACGCGCAGCAGCGCGGTTTCCGCGTGGTAGGTGAGTATTGCGATCGTGCGCTGTCCGGCCGATATGCCGAAACGCGCCCGGAGTTCCAGCGGCTCGTTTCGGATAGCTCCAAACATGCGTTTGAGTATGTGCTTGTTTGGAAACTTGATCGTTTTTCCCGGGACCGCTACGACAGCGCCATTTACAAAAAGAAGCTCCGCGCGAACGGCGTTCGCGTGCTGTCCGTCACCGAGGGAATTGACGAAAGCAGCGAAAGCGTCCTCCTCGAGGCCATCTTGGAGGCCATGGCGGAGGAATATTCCCGGCAGCTCGCGCAGAATGTCAAGCGCGGGATGCGCCAGAACGCCGAAAAAGCGCTGAGCCTCGGCGGAATGCCCCCGCTCGGATATGATGTTGTATCCAAGCGCTACACGATCAACGAGTCCGAGGCTCAGATCGTGCGCTTTATCCATGAGCGTTACGCCGCCGGGGCCGCGCAGAAGCTCATTGTTGACGAGTGCCGGCAGCGCGGCTATTGCGCCAAGCGTGGGAATGAGCTGACGATTGGAGCCGTCAATCGCATCCTGCGCAATCCCAAGTACGCTGGAACGTATGTTTGTGATGATCTTGTCCTGGATGACGCGATCCCAGCCATTGTCTCCAAGCCGCTCAAGCAGCAGGTGTGCGACCGGCTTGCAGCCAGCGCAAAGTCCCCCGGCCACGCAAAGGCAAAGGTGGAATACCTCCTGCACGGCAAGCTCTTTTGCGGTGAGTGCGGCGCGCCCATGATAGGGGAGTGCGGCCGAGGTAAGAACGGCACCACGCATTACTATTACACCTGCGCAGCCCGTAAAAAATCCCGCTCCTGCAAAAAGCGCAACGAGCGGAAATTTGAACTGGAAAAATATATTGTGGAGTATATCAGTATGTACGTCCTCACGGACGAGTGGATCAACGCCGCCGCCGAGCGTGTTGTTGCCGAATACGCCCGTAGCTATGCCGCCTCCGGCATTAAGCCGTTGGAGCGCCAGATCCGCGAGGCTGACAAGGAGCTGGATGCACTGGTCGACACGCTGATAAAAACGGCCTCTGCTACGGCCATTGCAAAGATCAATGAGCGCATCGAGGCTGCGGAAGCCAAAAAGCGCACGCTGGAGGCCGACCTTGCGACTCTCCGCATCGCCAGCCGCGTAGAAATCCGCAAAGAGGATATCGTCGCATGGCTCGATCAGTTCCGCGCCGGCAGCTCCAGCGACCCGGAATACTGCAAAAAAATCATTGAGCTGTTTGTGAACGCTGTGTACGTCTATGATGATCGCATCAAAATGTTTTTCAACGTCCGCGACTCCGCACAGATCACATACCCAGAAATGCTGGCTTTAGATGGCTTGGAGTGTTCGGATTTTGATTTGCCCGGCGTACCA
>ERZ773193.1161-NODE-1161-length-35037-cov-24.190469_pt1 | contig 35037 bp, 29 predicted proteins | sample MGYA00511110_ERZ773193 | MGnify/ENA primary metagenome ERZ773193 (study PRJEB29015, sample SAMEA2737784) | human gut metagenome | biome: human gut; feature: human-associated habitat; material: faeces | place: China | collected 2012 ...
TAATCATTTTCCATCAGTTTTCCACCTTTCTGTGTCTACTTTTTGAGGGGCAGCAAAAATCAAATCAGCAAGTATACCAGAAGTCTTAAGACGTTGATATACTTGCTGATTATATTATCCCAAGCAACGAGACAAGTAGCCAATGCAACAAGTTACAAAATCTATATTATCACTATTCATATCTTCTGTTTTTACAAGGCTGCAGCCACCCTTCTTACTTTTGCCAATCTCGTCATAAAAGTAGAATCACTTTTAGTAGATTGCAGATTATATCTCATCTGCATTTTCAACAAAGGCTCAGCATTCACTCCAAGTGCAGCCTCAAAGAGCAGGGCCGTTTTTTCCGTTACTGGGCGACGAGCATTCAGAATTTCGTTCAGGGCAGAATAAGCAATCCCCATTTCCTCCGCCAACTGGCGCTGAGAGATTCCACGGTATTCTATCTCATCCTTCAGAACATCCCCTGGATGCGTAGGAAAAGCTGGAGTCATCTCGTTTGCTCGCATTTCCTTTGTTGTTTTATTATCGTTGCTCATAACTATATTATTTATAATGGTTGGATGTTGCAAAGATAATATTTTAATTCGATATTCACAAATTTTGTGAAGGAAACTTTTGCTTAACAACTATAATTGTGATTATCTGTGTTAAAATTCATAAGATTTGATTACTTCCCGACTTGCAACTCAGCTCTTTTTCGTGAAATATGTCACAATATCTATCTTGCAAGTCTTTGTTTTCAAGACATTTAGGTTTGGTGACCTTCATCAGATGAACCCCACCAACTTTTCGATTCTACCAAGCATAAACTGGAAGAAACGGTGAAGGCTACTGATAAGTCTCCACCGTTTGTTACTTTATTTCTTTGCTCTAACGAATATATAAGATTACCTATTTTATATCACCCTAACTTCAGGCATCCTTATCTTAAACTCCGGATCAATATAATGACACTGTTCCTTTATAATACCACGACGATAGACTGCTGGTTGCAAACAATAAAGGTCAAATGCTTCTTTATCTACATCCTCCACTTTCTGCCATTGAGGGAAAAGTAGCTTCATATAAGCAGTAGCAATGCGCTTAATTGCCTTAGAATCACGAACATCAGACTTCGCCTCAAATTCCACTAATTCATCAAATAACAATCCGTACGAATTCTGAATACGCATGGTATGCATAATTTCAGAAAAATACTCCACGTTGATAGTCCATCCCTTGAATATCATACTGTCATTGACACGAGGAAGCTTCCAACCCTCAATGAAACTATGAAAGCGATCAAGCAAAGCAGATTCCTTAAAGTTGTTTGGCAACGTATCAAAATAATTGGGCGAAATTGGCAAACGATTGGCTGACAATGGTATATTACCCATTAACATCAATCCGCACTCTGATGTAAACTCATTGTTATCTATTGTTGTCTTTCCACTTTCCAAGTATGATTTCAATGCTGCTTGAATCTCTGCAGGTTCCTGAAAGATGATGGTTTGAATTTCATCAAAAACGGTGAAGTCATGATTTTTAATAATGCCATTTTGCTGCTTTTGCTTATCATAAAACAACTTGGCACGAGTAACTTTACCACCACTCACAAGCCAACCATATTTCGACAAGTTTCCAAATACATATGATTTTCCCGTTCCTTTTGGAGCCAGTTCTATTACATTCAAACGAGGCTCAACAAAAATTAACAGACGAGATAGAAACTCTATTTTCTGAGTCATAGAGGTAAACCCATCTGGATCATATTCCATCGCCGACAATAAAACATCAATCCACTCATTAATATCAAAATACTGACGAGCTTCATGAAGATACTCTATATCAACAGAACTATAAGGTTTGAATGGTTTAAAGTCAACCATACGAACATGGTTTTTATCACCTTTACTATTATCATCTGGCAACAAGCAGAGTTTTACAATACCCCATTTCTCACCATCAACCAATTCACCCGGATGTTTAGCATATACATAATCAGGAATGATTCCCTCTTTTTGCTTAATACCATAATCAGGAATTGCGAACAGCTTTACTCCTTTTATCAAATCAATATAGATAGAAAAACGAGCCAGCAATGTTACCTCCTTGCCTGCTAGAATATCATCCTTAACAGTACCTCCATTAGCAGGTATCACCTTATCTAAGAAAGCATTAAGGCCTAATGTATCTATTTCACCGGTACTGATATTCAAATATCTTTTCAAAAGATAATCCTTTACAAATGAAGGTAAATTGCGACCTGCAAAGATACTATTAGTTGCCTTAGGATCCTTATATATCGACATAGCAGAGAAATACTGTCTTATTTTCTGCTGTAATTCTTCTTTCATACTTTTCGGTTTTAGAAATCAAACAAATCTTCTTCTTGAGCAGCTTTTTTCCAGAGAATAGAACACCTATCTATCACCTTATCCCCCACAAGCACACTCAATTCACTGTCATTTTCATTAGCTTCAAGTGGAGCTGTCATAAACTCATCCATACCCAACTTTGTCAATGGATATGATTTGTTGTTATAGACAACATAAGGAATATCAGAAGCTGACAATCCTTTGATTCTAAGTCTGACTTGCGGATTGACAGTTGTCAATTCTTGTGAAAGAACTACCACACTCCAATGGTTGTTATTTGGATTATTCGAAATCACAAATATTGGTACCATTACTTCTTCTGGTGTACAGCCTCCATGAATACCTTGGTCTCTTGGAACCTTATTGCATAAAGACTTATGATTCAATGCACAAATAGTATTTCCATCTTCTAAGATAAAATAGTTTTTGTCATTGGTAGCCTTTCCTATTTTACATACTGCCAATCTACCATGATGATCAGAATCAAAACCAGCCAAGTTCAAGCCACCTTGCAACTGTGAGAGATAAGTCAATCCATGATCACTGACTATAGCAATTTTCTTACCAGCATACTTATTTATGATGCTCTCAACTGCATCTTCCACAATCCTCATTTCTGAAATGATGGTGTTAGGATAGCGATTACTAGACTGATGCGCCATAGAATCTAAATCACCCACTTTCATTGTTTGGATATCAACGTCAGATAAATGTTGTAATGCTATCTTGTTCACCTCTGTTGTAGTTGGCAACAAAGCTCTTGCTACCATTACTTCATTGAGATAGATATTGTCTTGCTGATGCTTTGCTAAGATAGCTTGAATAAATGGAATCCATTCCACGCCCAAACCATCTATCCAATAATACACATCAATATCATTACGACCAGCCAACAAAAAACGGGTAGTCTTTAGCGATTGATACCAAGTATCGAAAGCCACACTATCTGCATTATGCTCCGAAATTGCAGTTTTGATTTCGTCAGTATAAATGTTACCCAGTTTTGCCTTCTTATACTCATCTATATACGAAGAAAGCCACATACAGTTAGGTGTCAGCATAGGTTGAACTTGCATATAGTCAAACAATTCCGGAAAGAAATCTTTAACTTCATTTACAGATATACATTTCTTACCTAACCAAACTATGGCCAGTTCTTTCTCCTTAATAGTTATACCAGAAAAATATTTAATGGCTTCATGAGCTCCACTCTGCTTGGCAATATTTTCTAATCGATTACCAATAATAACCTCTATACTTTCTGATAGTTGTACATGGTGCTTTGCCGCCTCATTCAAACAGAATCTACGTTCTTCCATCTCTGTCTTAACAGAAGTAATATGCATAGCTATCTCTGTAAACAAATCTGCATTAGTATAATTCGTCAGCTTTGACAAGCAAGCAGTTAAGTACCCGTCAGTTTGATTCATCAATTTATAGCAAGAGCATAGCAACCACCTATCAAAATTACTGCTATGAGCAAACCATATCTTCAAAAAGGATTTATAAGACGTAATCTCATTTACATCAAAATAATGTTGGACGAAAGAACATAAATCGAAATTCTTTGTCAAATCAATCTGTTCTGCCAAAAGTTTCCAATTTTCCTCGTCACTCTCCTGATACAACATATCCCCAAATTCCAAATGCAGTCCCAGTTTCAAGAACTCAAACGCATTCTTTGGACATACATAGCTGAAAGCATTGTCTGGCTGAGCAAATTTGGCATTGGCAAAAATTGAATCAGACGTACTAATGATGGTCTTACGCTTATGTACTTCTGTATTCTTCCAAATACTCAGCCATTCACTTACAGAATGTACCACATTGGCTTGCTCTTCAACATGCTTTACTCCATAACAAGAATCATCATCAACAAGAACCATCGTATAGTTCTCCCCTATCGCATTCTCATCATGCAAATGCCAAACATTTATCTGAGTATCATTTTCAAAAGTACTCATTTTACCCTCCAAACCGATAATAGGGATGTAGATTCTCTGTTGATTCTCCACTCCTTCTACAGATGCTTCAATCGACTTCATGGTCTTGATTAAAGCATCAAAGGTATGGCTTGACTGATTATCATAAAATCTAGCTAATTCAGAAAAAGGAGTAATGACGCTATCACGACCACGAAGAGAAATAATATAGTCTGCAATATGTTCACTCAATTCTTGATAAGTTATCATCAAATCTGGATAATCATGGTCTATCCATTTATCCACACTCTGAACCGCAACTCCACATTCTTCAAGCATATACATCACAAACTCAAAGCTATCATGGAAGTTATCAAACAGCACAAAACGGATTGGGTAGCGGTTTGCCGTAGCCGCTCCCAGTCCATTAATATTCTTATCTTCCTCTATAAGAGCCTTCAGTTCTTCAAAGGAAGCAATTGTTTTAAATCTATCGTCATCCAACATGCTTTATTATGATATTAAGGGTTTGTTCATCAGCATTTTCACATAAGTCTTTCAATAACTCACGCATCATCTGACTGGAAGCCAAAGGCATCACTTTTTTAGCAACATCGATTCGCTTCATCTTCAATTCTTGAGTTTCTCCTTGTGGATCTGCTGCCTGTTTAGGATTCTCTTGTCCATATCCATCGGTATTCATCCAAGCAGGGGCTGCATCAGAAGTTTCACCTTGTTGTGCAGCTGCACGCTTGAACTTTTCTCGCTCTTCCAGGTAACGCTTTTCGTTTTCCTCACGAAGACGTTGTTGCTGCTGTGCCAAACGCCAATTCTTAAGAGTATCTTCCACTCCACGTTCTGTCCAAAGTCCAATAGTTCCTTCCAAATGTCCTTCTAGAAATTGCTTGGCCTCAGCAAACTCAGGCTCTGTCATATTGATATATTCCAGAGTCATGACATAATTTTTAAAACCACTTTCAAAGTTATTGGCAGATTCAAGCAAGAGGTTCCCCAAGTCTATATTGTTCTTCAATCCTTCTGCAACTTTACTCATAAGCTGAGGATTCTTAACACTTTCCGAATCGGTAATTACCTTGATAATCCCATCAATCAGTTCTCTATTCTCGTCAGAACACTCTGACACATATTTCAAAGACCAAAGAGGATAACCAACACTAGCAGAATACTCATGAGTCATAGCCCAACGTGCATCTGTCAAACTACTGACATCAGAATATTTTGGAAGCTTATTCAGCTTAAAAGTCTTAATCAGATTCTTTGTAATAGCACCAGCTTCCTTGCTCTCAAACATAAAGTTGAGTTTTGGAGAAGTCTTACCACTTTCCCAGGTCTTGAACATTTCAACAATATCATCCACCAAATGATTTGCAGTTCTTGGCTTACCATTCAAATCAAATATCTTACCAGCATACTTACGCATCGCAAAAGCTACCATAGCCATCGGAGCGTACGATTGGAACAAACCAAATGGAGGCAAGGTCAACCCTATAAGCTTATCACCCAAATTGAACGACTGATTCTTATTAGTATGATTAAAGACATTCTGAATATAGTCACATACCTTTTTCAATGGATGTTCAGAACTTATATCTGATTTCCATTCCAGATTATCATCCACGCTATCTTGCAACAGATATTCAACATGCTTAGCAGGACCGCCACACTTAGCAATAATATCTTCCTTAGTATGGAAGGAAAGAACATTATCTACAGTTGCTTTTACTGAAGATTTCCTCCAGAATGTGTTAGATGAACGTGTTCTAATAATCTCCAAGGCTTCAGGACCAGACGTAAAGATGGCTGGAGCTATAGAGTTATTGATGGTTGAAGCCAATCTTGTACCAGATATTGGCAATTCATCATCACGCAAACAGAAAGTTACATTTCCGCTACGGATTTCTCCCAGCCATCCAGAAATCATTTCACTTGCATTTTTAGTATAAGTCTTCTGCTGATTAGCAAGACCATGCTTCTGGGCACAAGTAGCATTTGCCTGGTACTCTATGAATCGTTCATATTCCTTTTCACCCATAGGACTCTCCAATAAAACGAAACAGATATTTTTGAATCTCTCATCCTGTTTGTTCTTATTGATAATGTCTTTTAACTCAAAGATGTCCTGTCGAGTCTTTCCTACCATAAATGCTAAAAGCACTGAATATGAAGTAGCATTTTTTGCAAAATTCTCTATCTTATTGAGCAATGTATATTCATTACTTGTCAAAGAGAAAAACTGAAATTCCAATGGACGCGCCACCTGAGACAAGTTCTTGTCCATGAAATTCTTGGCAGTATCACCAAAGTTAATAACTTGCTCAGCAAACAAGAATGTTGTTAATTTCAATTCTTCCTTAATTTTCTGGATTTCATCTGTTGGCAATGCAGTAAACAGAATTGAGAAATTACCATTTGGCTGACGCTGAATGATACTTTTCTCATTGAAGTAATCTAGAATCTCTCCCACATTATTATATATAGGAGTACCTTCAAAGAGATTATAGATATTTTCCTCACTTGGTGTTACGCTGTCGTTGTTAGCTATATTATTCAGTGCATTCAAAAGCAGAATTCCTTTGAACACAGCAAGGTAATCATCACCTTGAGCCTCAACAGCCAAATGATGAGAATTATACCGTTCAGTCACAGCACCAAAACGGGCAGTATCACTTTCAAAATATTCTTGCACATAATCCCAAAGATAATTTGGAGTAACCGTATCTTTGTCTGCGTATGCATCTTCATTGTCAAAAAATGCTTTCACCTCATCACAAGCCAAGAACTCAAATACACTTCGGCTGGAAGAGCCGGCCTCACGAGCAAAATAGGTTGCTAAATTCGCTGTGGAAGGATGAACAGGAAACAAGTTTGCCAAGTCCTTCTGGGTCTGTGCTGGATCTGTAGAAGAAGAAGCAAATGCAGATAGAAGCTCTTGATGCAAGCTACAGAAATACTCCTGTCGCTGATTATATAAGACCTTGTCTACAATCACAAATTTCTTCGACATAATACGGAATGCAGAAACTGGTTCCATATTATAGATAACATAATGATAACGCCCTCTGGTTTGTTCACGTTCTGCTTCTTTCAATGAATTTAAGGCAGATGGATGAGATAAGAACAAGAAATAAGTATCATTCTCAGGATTCATCATATCCTCAGCTATCTCCTGTAAGATTTTCAAGAGAGGAACACCTAAATCAGAGCGCATAACATCCGTAAACTCATCCCAAATAATGAGCAGGCCATCGTAAACACCTAGACTACGAAGTTCATTCTGAACCTCGAATATCCAAGTTTTCAAATTAGAGTTTTTGATTGGCACATTGATACCCATATTTCTCAGAGCCATGGTAACACGATTCAAAACCTCGGTATCTCCATTAGCCAACCTTGTTTTCAGCATTTTCAAATCAGGAGCTACACTCTTTAACACCTCATTGTTTGCTATGAGCATGGTCCACAAGTCAGGCTCGTTTTCAATATGCTGAATATAATTATCAAAATCAGTTTGCACGGTCAGCTTGATACCAGCATTTTTCAATGCTCGTATCACTTCTTTTTGAACCTGCAAAGACAAATCTGCCTCATGAGCAATTGCCTGTTGACCATAAAGATTAACAGGAAACAAACGCTTACTTTCACGAAGTTTCAAAATGGAGTTACGAAGAAGATTGTACTTTTCTTCTCCATATTCTTCATTTACATAATCGACAATATCTTTAACCTCATCACAAAGAAGATGTTTTAATACTGCACCAGCATGGCTCTTACCTGATCCATACGTTCCTGCAACCCATATCGCCTTATGCGAATCGGCATCGTTATTTCTTACAGCACTAATTGTCTTCTTCAACAGGTCGTTGAATTGATCATTTGCTATAAACGTCTTCCAGTCATCTGGTCCTTCATTCTTTATGTTATAAGCAGGACGCATTGACCTCAATGTTACTATATCATTATATTTTGTAGCCATAAGCGGTTATTGTAATTTCAAAAATGTTTTGACTATCAGTTGCTTTATCTCTTTTCTGTATTCTGCCCCTTTTAGTAATTCCCAAAAAGAATCATCAAGATATGCATATTCTGACTTCTCCTTAAGGAACTTTCCTGATGGAGTTTTTGCATAAGACTCCACCTTAGTTCCCTTGGTCCATTTTATATGATAGAACAATGAAGAGCTTAGATGAAAATATGGTTTTACAAAAGGAGTGACCACATCTTTGTAAGCAAGACATTGAATTTCATAAAACTTCTTTGATTCATCATCAAACTTAATTTTATTATCAACCAAAAGCCCCTTATCAATTCTCTCAAGGATTGATAGTAAATAATAAGTTTTGGCATTTGAGACATGCCCATTATAATTCCCTCTTTTAAGCTGTAATATTGCCGTTTTATAATAGTCACTCTGTAAACTCATATTTATTTTATCATCAAATTCAATGCTTCTATTGCATTTATATCATCACGCAAAGTAATATTGTCCAAGCCCATATTTAACTCAGCAATAACCAAACGATTGGCATCACTGTTAAGTGAACGAAGAACAGAAAGCAACTCTATTTTAGATATGCCAAATTCTTTATAAAGTCCCCAATTGTTGTCACTTGCATACAAGTCACTAACACGAAGAGAATGTATGCCTTTTCTTTCACAATATTTATAAAGCGAATAAACGACCGTCTCACGTTCCAATGATTCATAAGATGTTCGTACAAACATTGTCTTATCTTTTGGAACAAGTTGTCCGGCATCTCCGATTGGACTCTCTTTAAATGTGCGGAACAAAGCATAAACCACATTATGTACTGTAGTCTTACTATTATCTGAATAATCAGCAAGCACTCTTTCTTCTATCTCTTTTTGTGAAATAATCTCTTCCCAGTTTACTCTTTCTTTATACCATGCAGCAATTGGAGAGTTATAAGAAAGATTAATCCATATAATCTGCCAAACCATATCAGGCATATCAGGATAGTTAGAGGCCAACAATTGCCCTAACTCTGTTATCTTTTTAGACTTTGAATCCTTCAATATCTCTGCCTGCACTAACCACTTCACAAAATTAGGAAGTTGCTCTTTTATATTAAGACCATGAGAATTCTCTGTAAAATAATCACTAGAATTATAGAAAAAGAATTCCATCCAGTCTCCATTCAACCCGAAATTATTATAACTGATTAACTTCATATTGTTTGTATTATTTGTTTTTCTACCAGTAATTGCCAATGATGCTGCAGCTATACAACCAAAGTCATGGAACGTTAAGCACTTATGACAACTTACGCATTTGCTGGAATCCAATTTTACAGTTGGAAGTATCCTTAATGCTCCTGTAGGACACTCAACTTCGCAAGTTTCACAATCCACACAATAAGTAGATTTATAAAATGCCCTTTTCAAATACCCTTGTAGTTTAGGGAACATCTGAGTATTGATGAAGCTTACCTTATGTATCCCATCTTTTTCTTTAACCGTAAACCTAAATATCTTTCCTTCAAAACTTAACTCCCCATTAATTGTTCCATCAACATCTGAAGTTACATGAAACTTACCTACAGCATTCAACCAAGTAAGAAGAGTTTTTTGTGGATGTTTAATTTCTAATACTAAATTAGGCTTTATACTCTTTACGATTAATGCAGATGGGAATTCCATATCCCTACCTCCTGCACGCAATTTCCATTTTCCTTCCTTTATATAATCTTCAACATCACTAATACATGCTTTATGGGCTTTGTCCTCTATTCTACCCAAAAACGGCATAAGGCTTTCCTTATAGCATTTATTGGAAATCATATCATTCCATTCAGAAGAAAAAGGACAAATCAAACAACCGACACGTGTCATACCTCTTCTATAAGCTGGATTCACATAAAGATCCTGCTCAAAAATATATAAGAAGATTTCTATCGCACTCCATCTTAATATTGGACTTGCATTAATAACGTTATTATGTTTTACCCCTTTGCCTATTCTATTATAAGTAGAACGCCTAACACTTTCCTCCGCTCTCACTCCATCAAAAGTAAGAATTTTTGCTTGTTTGCCATCACCTGTTTTCAACATTCGATACAGCGGAGCAGTTTTCATCACAGAACAACACCAACGGTGTGTATCACTAGGTGTACCTATCTTATCCCAATAGTTCAAAACACTATCATGATTACGAGCTAATGAAAATTTCAAGTCTGGAAACTTCTCCTTATATTGCTTTTGAATCTTGTCGTATAGCTCCAAAGAAGGTGGCAACTCATAGCCTGTATCACTATAAATCACCTCAAAATCGGTACTTGGAATTGCACGGGTACACAAGTCAAGTACAACTTGCGAATCCTTGCCTCCAGAAAAAGAAGCAATGAACTTATCTATTTTTGTCGTCTGATAAACTCGTTTTCCAGCATTATTGGCTTCCTCCAATGGCATGATATCAAATGAGTCACAATCCTCTTTAACAATCGCCATTTTTTTCTTGATCTTTTTCTCTGCTTTTTGGGCTAAAGCCTCAAAGTCTAATGTGTTAGCAGATGCAGCCTGTACAGTATTACGAGCACGGGCATACTGTTCGTATGTCTCGTGAATAAACTCAATCGCCTCACTTTCCAAGAGAAACATCTTATCCTTGTTGCGTTCCAACATGGTATCAACATCGATAGGTTCCAGCACCAATTGCTCACCAGATGGTTGCAAAATGATGGTAGCCGCATCATAGATGTTAGCTCCCTTGGCTTCGAAAACCAACTCGCCTTTATAATAATACTGCTTATTGATAGCCCAAAGGAGAGGCTCTTCGCAATGAGGATACTTCCAACCAAGTTTGTCTAATCCTAAGAGATCAAGTTCTTCATAGAACACGGGTCTTGGAGATGTACCCAATACACCTTCTACAATACGTGAGTGCAACCTCACTCCATTCACATCCTTGTCCCATGTTACCTTATACACTTAAGTTTTCCCTTTCTTTTGTTTTTAATCCGTAGAATCCCCAAGTGCGGAAAATGCCTGTTTAAGTTTAATTAGTTCACCTTAAGAAAAAAAGCGTGGGATTCGCCTGTTGCCCATCCCACGTGCCGAGGCCTTCGCATTGCCCATACAGTAAGAACGGACAACCGCAGAAAGCCCACGCATGACATATATCATCCCATGCGTGGGCAGCCGCAAACAATACATGTATACGACAACACACGGCAGGGTATAATATACCTACCGTGAACATCTACCGTTGCCTTGTTCTTTGACTGTATTTGTAAGTTGCGAAGTTACGGCACGTCAAAGACAAGCGTCAGATAAACGCTCTATTTCATAAAAGTAGCACCCACCCACTCAGCCCTTCGGGCTTTCTGCAAGAGAATGCAACAGCAAAGGTAATGATTATTTTTGAAACTAAAGCATCTTTATTCAACAAAATACAGATAAATTTGTTTTTAGATGCTCAACAACATAAAAAAGCCTCATTTCCGAAGCGAAAATGAAGCATAACACACAACCTGAAGCTTATATAAAACCAAAAGCAGCTACAACAAGACATTAAATCTCACAGGCACCTCGCCTGTACGTAGTTTGTAGTCTTCATAAAGCATCTTCTGCATCTTATCAACCATGGCTTTCTTTGTGGCCTTGGAAGATTTCCAACGTCTAAGTGCCTCTTCTCTTGTTAATTTATTCATATCCAATCCTCCATTATTAAATTATGAGCATCCAAACGACTGCAAAGATATGGATTATTTTTGAAACTAAAGCAACCCTATAATAAGTTTTTTCTGCGAAAAAAGTCTCATAGTCTCATTTTTGCTCTCAAAACGTCAGTTATCTTTCTGATTATTAACAACTAAACATCAATGACACTTCTTGAAAAATGCGGTAGGATGTTTTATGATAAAAGATAGAGTTATAAACCCTATCTTTTACTCTATTTCCTCTATCCTTGCCAACTCCCAGCCCTTGAACTGCATGATAATCTTATGAAGAGTTGTGCCCTGGCGAAGAGCCTCAACCCTTGGAGCATCGGCATATCGCCTAATCTGTTCCACAGCATCCAACCATTGCTTCTCCGACTTTTTCATAGGGCTACCATCTTCCTTCAAGACATCCTTCAACTCTTCATCAAACTCCTTTTTAGAAAGAACCTTGAGTTCAAGGATATAGCTGTGCTGACTGGCATAATGGGTATGATCAGGCAACAAGAAGAAATCACAATAGCCATGATTCAACTCCAATTCGGGAGCCGTGATGTAATAATCGTTGAGGTTCAAGTATGCCATAAAGAAACCTTGCAGGTTTCGCTCCGATTCTATTCCGTCACGCACAGAAGAAACCTTAGCGTAGGCATCAGCCATGAAACGCAGTCCTTCTTCCCATACTCCTTCATAAGCCATGTTGTAATAGTAATCCGTCAATCTGTTGGTATCTACATACGACTTTGCCTGATACTCTTCTTCCAAATATCCGTAATACTGCTTGCGAACATTATTATTAGGAATGCCCAAAATCAACTTAGAACCACGTGTACCCTTGATGGTCAACATACCATAATAAAAAAGCAAACTTGGGAAGATTTCAGCCTTCGGTATCTGATAGGCAGAGAACTGCTCCTCCAGTTGGGCAACAATCTGTCCCTCTTCCGCTATCTTGCGGATGATACCCTTGCGCTCGCCATCCAACTTATCGAATTGCAAGAGTTTCTTCATCTTGCCATAATCGGTCTTGGTATTCGGGTCTATCATCTGCCGAGGAGAGCGTCCGTAATCCATGTAGTTGAGGAGATAGTAGAGCACCATGTCGCAATTAAACATTCTGACACTCTTATTCAATGCTTCTTCTGCAAAGCAATAGTTGTCGTACCAAGGCTTCATATCGTTGACGATGGCTTCCACATCGCTATCTGCAGGAATGCTTCCCATCTCCTTATAATAAGTGAACATCTCGACTACGTCCTTGGTAGAGAAGCCCAGCATCTCGTCGAACTCTGGTTTTACAGAGATATTCCATCCCACATTATACCCACTTGTTACATCATCCAGGGTTACAGGACTGACACCCATCATAAAGATGCGCTCAAAGTTTCCCTTGAACTTCTTGAAGACATCCCGATAGAAACCATCGGCATGAGTAATGGCATGATACACTTTCTCACCATGCTCATTGAGCACTACATTAGTAAAAGTATCATACTCATCGATGATAAGATAAAGCTGAAAATGATTTGCCTTGGCTGCATCAAAGATTATCTGCATCTTATCAGCATACTGTGTCTTCGCCTTGATTTCCTGAACCTTCTTATCACCATAATATGCAGCATACTGCTCTGCAAAACTATCCAACTTGATTCAGAGATAGGCGTTGAATCTTTCCTCCAAAACTTCTATCTTACCGGTAATTTGAGAAAAATCCAGGAACAGTACCTGGTAAATTCCTTGCAGGGATGTAGGGTGCTGACCTATCCACAAACTACCGAAGAGTTTTTCGAAACTCTCCTTCTGATTACAGTCATAGTAAGAGTAGAGCATACTGAGAAACAGGCTCTTTCCAAAACGACGGGGACGGATGAAGAAGAGATTGCGAGGCTGCTTCTCCAGCTCTGGCAAAAACATCGTCTTATCGACATAATATAGATTCTGACTCATCACCGTGGCAAAATCAGACACTCCGTATGGTACTTGTTTTACTTGCTGTTTCATCATGCTATGAAATTTAACCAGTTTACATATGCAAAGTTACGGCTTTATTTTGAAACAACCAAAGTTTTCACTGCTTTTTTGTTCAAATAAGAAATCCCTGCCATAGGAAGCCTTTCCTACAGCAGGGATTTTTCTATGTATTATAGTGAATCATCGAAAAGAAGGACTTACAAACATCATACACATCTTGTTCTATAAAGATACTCCCATACTTCTCTTCCCGACTTCTTTAACCGGATAATCGGGTCTATGAAATACAACTTGCCATCTTCATCAAACGTAGGCATTCTATGCAAAGAAATTTATGCCCTATAAGCATAAATGCTTACGATTTGAATCCCCATACATTCTATTTCCCCATTCTCGAAAGCAATGGTAGCAAGCTCCTCGGCATGAGCCTCATCCATCGCCGCGACATAATAGGTCAACATCTCCCCCAGTTCCGTTTCTATATCAACATAAAAGTAATCCATAGGCAACAATACTATTTATTCGATTCAATATTTTTGTTTAATATATCATTGGTACAGAATTTCTTACCAAAGCGTCCCTATAAACATCCATAATTCGTTTTCTTAGATGCATAGGCGCAATCACCTCCAAAGAACGGCTTCGAGACAACAATGCCATCACAAAGTCATTGGTAATCTTGACATGTACAGAAATCTGGAACACTTTTCCATCATCCACCAAAACCCTCTGAGTATGATGCAGTGGCATCGCCTTCAAGAAATAGCCATCCCTATTGTCATATTGCAAGATAACCTCCTCTACGGGCAAACTCTCGTCATTCCAAATACCATAACAATCACGATACATCCCATTCACATCAATATCTACGTTTCGTTCAAACAGGGTATCATGCACCACAAGATTGCGGATTCTATCTATTCCATATGCCTTTAGCTGATATCCATTTGCATCATAAGCCAAAACATACCAAAGTTGGTTAGATTCCTTGATATAATGAGGCAAGATATTCTCTTTCGTTATCAGCTCACCTCCATGTCGATACAGAACATATTGGAAGGAGATGGTATGCTGATTTCTCACCGCATATATCAGTTGAGGCATATATTTGCTGAACACAGCCCGATGATGCTCTGGCAAAATATACGACCTCATGTTAGGACTCTCATCCACAGCATTGAGCAACTCGAAGTTAAGGAGCATTTCGGAAAGCCTATCCTCCCTGCTCGAAAATCTCTCATTGATGCGATAACTATTCGTTGCCCTATCAAAGGAAATTTCTATATGAAACAGCATTTCTATGTCATTGATGTCTCTTTGCAGAGTTCTTTCTGAGATAGGAGCATCCACATGGTCATTAATATAACTCAATAGGTCATGTACGGAAACACAGCTGTTCCCATACAGACCATTGGTTGCATAAATCTTATTGATGATAAGCAACATTCGGCGAATGCCATCTATTTGTCTTGCCATAAAAGTATATGTTTACTTCTTACTTATCACATCTCAGTTCATGCACTCTTTTTAAAGTTGCTGCCTTACTACCCTCAACATTAAGAGGTGGCAAAAGACTGTCGATTAAAAAAGATTCCAACTCATTTCTCTTGTCATTGGCAAGATAAGCAAAAAGCAAATTACGCTCCATCCATGCAGTCAAACTATTTTCATCTTCCGCACCAAACTTCGTTTTTTTATTGATTTGGTAATTTTTATCTCTGGCAATCTTCTGATAACCAAACAAACTACCCAAAGTTTTTCTAAGAGTAGAATTACCACCATTACCATGCAGATGATTTGTCCATATTCGCCTTTTCAAATTTGAAGCTACACCTGTATATAACACGCGATAATCCACTCCATGCAAAGAGACTTCTGTATATTTGAAATTACCCAAAACGTCTGGAATATTACAACCAGCCTTTAGCATCACTATATAATTGCCTTCCACAGCAGGAAGATCAGCTCTTTGCCCTTTTGCGGGGTCAAAGAGTGTAAACTGATTAAATAATTTGTTTATATCCATATTTTTACTCTTTATTGTTTGACATTCTAATTGATGCAGCAAAGATAATAAATCTTAGCGACAAAACGTGTCAGCGAGAAAAATATTTCTATAAACTTAAAAAATAACCCATATCATGCAAGCAATTGCACTACAAGATATGAGGAGTCAGCCATCAGCATGGCTCAATGAAAAACTTCAGTGGGATTATGCACGCTATCATAAAAAGATAAACATAAAAGTAAAGTTTAACATAAAATCTCTGAAGAAATCAACTTTTATGTTTATCTTTGCAGCAAAAATATAAGTTATATGGAAAAGAACTTATTAATAGAGCTATTGGAAACTGGAGAAAAAGTCAGCCTTTATTCTCCAAGATTCGAGGGTGAGGAATATACCGAATTTGAGAAATTCCTTCTCACCTATAAGGACCAATATGCCCAAGATGTACGATAGACATTATTATAAAGAAACTTGAAAATAAAAGAATCATAACAATCAATGGTACAAATTTACATGGACCACTTGAATTGACTATAGATATCGACTATAATAAGGAGGACGTAATATGAAAACAAATAAACTGATGGATGAAATCCGCAAGTCAACTCCTGCGGACACAAACAAACAAGTCGACTTATGCGTTGCTATTGCCAACAGAGTCTTTGAACTATTACAGGAACGAAAAATGAAACAGCGTGATTTTGCAAAGGCTCTTGGCAAGACTGAAACAGAAGTGAGTCGTTGGTTGAGTGGAACACATAATCTCACATTAGCTACAATCGCAAAGATGGCGACGGTTCTTGGTGATGATATCATTACCACAACACAGAGCCATCGTCCATACAAACTTCCAAATACGCAAAATGTTGCTATGATGGTAGCTGAGGATATGTGCAAAAAATAGTCATACAAATAATAAATCCCTACTATAGGAAGCCTTTCCTACAGCAGGGATTTTTCTATTGGGAATCATCAAGAATGACTAAACTGTCAATTCTTAATCACTAATAAATAATCACTAAACATTATTTATACTCTCCCCAAGCCTTGATGTCGATATCCTCGAGCTTAGTGGTGCAGAATGCATAGATGAACGCACTCGCCAGACGGCTGTTGGTAATCAATGGCACGTTCAGGTCGATGGCAGCACGGCGAATCTTGTAACCATTTGAAAGCTCGCTGCTGGTCAAGTTCTTCGGAATATTCACTACCATATCAATCTCGTGGTTGTGGAGCATCTCCAAAGCCTTAGGCGCACCGCCTTCTTCCTCCTCTGATGGCCAGAGCACACGGGTGTTCTCAATGCCATTCTCGGTGAGGAACTTGCTACTACCACCGGTTGCATACAGCTTGTAACCATGCTTAACCAGCATCTGGGCAGCATCGAGCAAATCTACCTTCTGCTTGGCAGAACCTGTAGAAAGCAGGATGTTCTTGGCTGGAATGCGATGACCCACAGAAAGCATACTCTTCAAGAGAGCGGTAGATGTATCGTCTCCCAAGCAACCTACCTCACCGGTACTGCTCATATCCACACCCAATACTGGGTCTGCCTTCTGCAAACGGTTGAAGCTGAACTGGGATGCCTTGATACCTACATAGTCGAGATCGAAGAGGTTCTTGTGTGGCTTTTCTACTGGCAAACCGAGCATCACGCGGGTAGCCAACTCGATGAGGTTGATCTTCAATACCTTGCTCACGAATGGGAAAGAACGGCTGGCACGCAAGTTACACTCGATAACGAGAATATCATTGTCACGAGCCATGAACTGGATGTTGAACGGACCGTTGATGTGCAACTCCTTGGCAATCTGACGACCTACTCGCTTCACACGACGAACTGTCTCAACATACAACTTCTGAGGAGGGAACTGGATGGTAGCATCGCCTGAGTGAACACCGGCAAACTCGATGTGCTCGGAAATCGCATAGGCAATCACCTCGCCATTCTTTGCCACTGCATCCATCTCAATCTCCTTGGCATGTTCGATAAACTTACTTACTACCACTGGGTGATCCTCACTTACATTGGCAGCCAACTGCAGGAATCGCTTCAGCTCATCCTCGTTAGAACATACGTTCATCGCAGCACCCGAAAGCACGTAGCTAGGACGAACCAATACTGGGAAACCTACACGCTCGATGAAGTTGTCGATGTCCTCCATAGAGGTCAGGGCGCTCCACTCTGGCTGGTTGATGCCGTTGTTGGTCAACATCTGAGAGAACTTGGCACGGTCCTCAGCGTTATCGATGTCCTTGGCAGCAGTACCCAGGATTGGCACGTTCTGTGCATCCAGGTGCATAGCCAGGTTGTTTGGAATCTGACCACCGGTAGATACGATGACGCCATGAGGCTGCTCCATCTCGATGATATCCATCACACGCTCGAAGGTCAACTCGTCGAAGTAGAGACGGTCGCACATATCGTAGTCGGTAGATACGGTCTCTGGGTTGTAGTTGATCATCACAGAACGCCAACCTTCCTTGCGGATGGTGTTCAATGCCTGAACGCCACACCAGTCGAACTCTACAGAAGAACCGATGCGGTAAGCACCCGAACCGAGTACGATGATAGAACGGTGGTCGTTCTCGAAGGTGATGTCGCTCTTCACGCCAGCGTAAGTTACATAGAGGTAGTTGGTCTGAGCAGGATACTCTGCTGCCAGGGTATCAATCTGCTTTACTACAGGCAGGATGCCATAGCTCTTGCGCTTGTTGCGAACCAGGAGGGCTGCCTTGTGCATGTTGCCCAACTCTTGCTCCAAGCCCACGGCACGGGCTACCTGGAAGTCGGTGAAACCGTAAACCTTAGCGGTGCGGAGTAATTCCTGGTCAAGAGTATTGATGTTGCACTTCTTCATCGCCTCGTCGATGTCGATGATGTGCTTCAACTTCTCAAGGAACCACTTGTCTATCTTGGTCAAGTCGTGAATCTGATCTACGGTATAGCCCTTGTGCATTGCCTTTGAAATCACGAACACACGCTTATCTGTTGGCTCGCGCAAAGCTGCATCGATATCGTCGATTTCAAGTTCCTTGTTCTCTACGAAACCGTGCATGCCCTGACCAATCATACGAAGACCCTTCTGGATGGCCTCCTCGAAGTTGCGGCCGATGGCCATTACCTCACCTACTGACTTCATAGATGAACCCAACTCCTTATCTACGCCACGGAACTTAGACAAGTCCCAACGTGGAATCTTACATACCACGTAGTCCAATGCTGGCTCAAAGAAGGCAGATGTGGTCTTGGTTACTGAGTTCTTCAACTCGAACAGACCGTAGCCCATACCGAGCTTGGCTGCAACGAAGGCAAGAGGATAACCAGTAGCCTTAGATGCCAAGGCTGATGAACGGCTCAAGCGGGCATTCACCTCGATTACACGATAATCCTCGCTCTTAGGGTCGAAGGCATACTGCACGTTACACTCACCCACGATTCCGATGTGACGGATAATCTTGATGGCGAGGGCACGGAGCTTATGATACTCAGAATTGCTCAGGGTCTGAGATGGAGCGATGACGATACTCTCACCAGTATGGATTCCCAGTGGGTCGAAGTTCTCCATGTTACAAACTGTGATACAGTTGTCGTAACGGTCGCGAACCACTTCATACTCAATCTCCTTCCAGCCCTTCAAACTTTTCTCTACCAATACCTGTGGAGAGAAAGAGAAAGCCTTCTCAGCGAGTTTGTTCAGCTCCTCCTCGTTGTCTGCGAAACCGGAACCGAGACCACCCAAGGCGTAAGCAGCACGGATGATGACAGGATAGCCGAGCTCAGCAGCAGCCTTGCGGGTCTGCTCGATGTTCTCGCAAGCCTCGCTCTTGATGGTCTTCACGTTGATTTCATCCAGCTTCTCTACGAAGAGCTCACGGTCCTCAGTATCCATGATAGCCTGTACTGGAGTACCCAATACCTTGACATTATATTTCTCCAGGATGCCCTGGCGATAGAGTTCCACACCACAGTTGAGGGCAGTCTGGCCACCGAAACTGAGGAGGATACCGTCTGGCTTCTCCTTCTGGATGACACGCTCTACGAAGTATGGCTGCACTGGCAGGAAGTAAATCTGGTCGGCAACACCTTCTGATGTCTGTACGGTTGCGATATTCGGGTTGATGAGCACAGTCTCGACACCTTCTTCGCGCAATGCCTTCAGGGCCTGCGAACCTGAGTAGTCGAACTCACCTGCTTCACCGATCTTCAAGGCTCCAGAACCTAAGAGGAGCACCTTCTTTATATTTTCGTCTTTCATTATTTTCCTAAATTACAATAAAATCAATCGAATTCTTCACTTACTTGAGTGTTTCTACAAACTTATCAAACATGAACTCTGTATCCACAGGGCCTGAGCAAGCCTCTGGGTGGAACTGGCTTGAGAACCAAGGGTTCACCTTGTGGCGGATACCCTCGTTAGAGCCATCATTCATATTTACAAAGAGTTCCTCCCAGTCGTTGCCCAATGTCTTGGCATCAACGGCATAACCGTGGTTCTGAGAGGTGATGTAGCAATTGTTGGTTCCTACCATGCGCACTGGCTGGTTGTGTGAACGGTGACCATACTTCAACTTGTAGATAGTAGCACCGGCAGCCTTGGAAAGCAACTGGTTACCCATGCAGATACCGCAGATAGGCTTGCGGCTCTGGCTGATCTGCTTGCGAATAATATTAACAGCATCCTCACACATATCTGGGTCGCCAGGACCATTGGCAAGGAACAGTCCGTCGAAGTCCATATCGGTGTAATCGTAATTCCAAGGCACACGAATCACCTCTACGCCTCTGTTGATGAGGCAACGGATGATGTTTGCCTTCACACCGCAGTCAACAAGTACCACCTTCTTGCCGGCACCCTCGTTGTAACGGATAATCTCCTTGCAGCTCACCTGGTCAACGAAGTTTACACCCTCGTAGTTAGCCTCAGGGATGTTGTCTGGTTCATCATCAAAGAGAATCTTACCCATCATCACACCATGCTCACGAAGCACCTTAGTCAACTCACGGGTATCGATGCCTGTGATTCCTGGCACCTTTTCGCGCTTCAACCAGTCGGCAAGACTCTCCACTGCATTCCAGTGGCTGTACTGCTCGCTGTAATCATTCACGATGATGGCAGAAGCATAAATCTTGTCACTCTCCATGAAGGTTGGCAAACCGTTCTCCTCGAAAGTAAATGGTGGCACACCATAGTTGCCCACGAGAGGGAATGTAAGTGTCATCAACTGACCGGCGTAAGAAGGGTCGGTCAAACTCTCTGGATATCCCATCATGGCTGTGTTGAACACAACCTCGCCCGCTACAGGAGCATCATATCCAAAAGATTTGCCATGGAACTTGGTTCCATCACTCAAAACTAAGGTTACTTTTTTCATATCTGACATTTGATTCTTTTATTTCATACTTATAAGAGCAAATGAATTCTTCACTCTTCGTTCTTCTCTCTTCACTTATTTATGATAAACGTTTTCGATGTAGTTTACAAACGACTGGTTGCAGAGCTTCGTGCCGCCTGGGGTTGGATAATGACCGGTGAAATACCAGTCGCCCTTGTGGTTTGGAATCGCCTCACGCAAGCCCTCGATACTCTGGAATACGAGCTGGATAGGAGTGGTCATGCCCTCCGGGCGAAGCATCTCTACTATCTTCTCGTTGATTTCCTCGATGGTGAATGGCTTGTAGATGGCACGCACCGGGTTCACCTGCTCCTCCTTCGGCTTGGCAAGTTCTGCCTTGCATGCCTCGTAGGTCTGCTCGATGAAGTCCTCCATCTTGCGCTCTTTCAAAAGCTGGATGGCCGCACGGAACACGCAGAACTCTTCCAGTCTTGCCATATCGATGCCGTAATAATCCGGATAGCGGATCTGAGGGGCACTGGATACGACTACAATCTTCTTAGGATGCAGACGGTCGAGGATGCGGAGGATACTCTCCTTCAGGGTAGTACCGCGCACAATACTGTCGTCGATGATAACGAGATTATCCACATTCGGCTCGATGCTTCCGTAGGTTACATCATACACGTGGCTCGCCAGGTCGTTGCGGCTGTTGCCCTCGGTGATGAAGGTACGGAGCTTGATATCCTTCCATGCAATCTTCTCCGAACGGACGAAATCGCCGAGAATATCGTATAATTCTTCCTTAGATGGAATATGGTCGAGGTTGGCAATCTGTTCTATCTTGCTTTCGTTGAGATACTTCTTGAAACCGCTCAACATGCCATAGTAAGCCACCTCGGCTGTGTTCGGGATGTAGCTGAACACGGTGTGATCTACATCGTAATCCACTGCCTTCAGGATAGGCTGGGTCAACTGCTCGCCCAACTGCTTACGCTCCTGGTAGATATCCTTGTCGGAACCACGGCTGAAGTAGATGCGCTCGAATGAGCAGGCAGAATCACCCTTCTGCTCCATGATGCGTTCGATGCTGCACTCGCCGTTCTTCTTCACGAGAAGTGCCGTGCCCGGCATCAGCTCCTGCACATCCTCTGCCTCCAGGTCGAAGGTGGTCTGAAGCACAGGGCGCTCGCTGGCTACTACTACGATTTCATCGTTCTTGTAGTAGAAAGCAGGACGAATGCCCCAAGGGTCGCGCATGGAGAACATCTCTCCCGAACCGGTGATTCCACAGACCACATAACCGCCGTCGAAGTTCTTCATCGTGGTCTTGAGCACATTGCTCATCTTCACGTGGTCTTCGATGTAGTTGGTGATGTCGGTGTTCTCCATCTCCATCGCCTTTGCTGCCACGAAGTTTCGCTCCACCTCTCTGTCAAGTCGGTGGCCCATCAGTTCGAGCATGATGTAGGTGTCGCTGTAGATGCGTGGGCTCTGGCCCTGCTTGGTCAGCTCCTGGAAGATTTCATCTACGTTGGTCATGTTGAAGTTGCCGCAAAGGCAGAGGTTCTTCGCCTTCCAATTGTTGCGGCGCAGGAATGGGTGCACATACTGGATGCCACTCTTTCCGGTGGTACTGTAGCGCAGGTGTCCCATGTAGAGTTCGCCTGCGAAAGGCAGTTCCTCTTTGGCAAACTTAGCATCAGCAAGCTGCTCGGGAGTCAGGTTCTTGAAGTTGGCATTCGCCTTGCCGAATATCTCCGTCACGGCGTTCTTACCCTCTGCACGCTCACGAAACATATACTCATGACCAGGCTTTCCGCCCAGTTTGACACAAGCCATACCAGCACCCTCCTGTCCACGGTTGTGCTGTTTCTCCATCATCAGATAGAGTTTGTTGAGTGCGTACATCCAGGTGCCGTACTTCTGCTGGTAATACTCCAATGGCTTGAGCAATCTGATCATTGCTACGCCACATTCATGTTTCAATGGTTCCATCTCTCAATTATCCTTTATCTTATTTAGTTAAATTTGAATATACCTACAGCGAAGGGATACCCCTCCAAAAAAAGGGAAACGTCAAGAAACGACGATTCCCTTTATTTTTTATTCGACAGTAACTGACTTGGCCAAATTTCTAGGTTGGTCAACATCCTTGCCCTTACATACAGCTACATGATAAGCCAGAAGCTGCAAAGGAATGGTAGCCAATAATGGCTCCAGGCACTCCAAGGTCTCAGGGAGTTCAATCACTTCGTCGGCAATCTTGGAAATAGTTTCATCACCCTTGCTCACAATGGCAATGACACGACCCTGACGGGCCTTGATTTCCTGGATATTAGACAAGACCTTCTCGTACATGAAGTTGTGGGTAGCGATAACTACCACTGGCATATCGCTGTCTATCAATGCGATAGGACCATGTTTCATCTCCGCTGCAGGATAACCTTCAGCGTGGATGTAGCTAATCTCCTTCAACTTCAATGCACCTTCAAGGGCTACAGGATACTGGAATCCGCGACCCAGATAGATGAAATTGCGCGCATACGTAAAGGTACGGCTCAAGTCAGCTATCTTATTGTTCAGCTTCAACACTTCCTTCATCTTGGCAGGAATGTTCCAAAGCTGCTCTGTAATCTTCTGATATTCGTTTTCACTGATGGTTCCCCTCTCCTTACCGATGGCAAGTGCCAGGAGGATAAGAACGGTAACCTGACCGGTGAACGCCTTGGTAGAGGCAACACCAATCTCCGGACCTACATGAATATAGGTACCCGTATCTGTCTCTCGTGCGATGGAAGAACCGATAGAGTTACAGATACCATAGATAAACGCACCGCTCTCCTTGGCAAGCTTGATGGCAGCCAGGGTATCAGCGGTTTCACCACTCTGGGAAATGGCGATGACGACATCATCCTTCGTTACCACAGGATTGCGGTAACGGAATTCTGATGCATATTCCACTTCCACTGGGATGCGACAGTAATTCTCTATCATCTGCTTGCCGATGAGTCCAGCGTGCCATGATGTTCCACAAGCCACGATGATGATTCGCTTGGCATTGAGGAGCTGCTGGCGATGGTCGGTGATGGAGCTGAGCACTACGCCCATCTCTGTCTCCGTCTTGCAGGTTGTATCGTCGCCATCTGTCATCACACGGGTTTCCACGGTGCGACTTACCACACGGCCACGCATACAGTTGCGCAGGCACTCAGGCTGTTCGAAGATTTCCTTCAGCATGAAGTGAGGGAAACCGCCCTTCTCTATCTGACCAAGGTCAATGTCCACGGTCTGCACCTCAGGGTTGAGCTTTACGTTCTGGATGTTTACGACCTGCAATTCCTGACCGAGACGCATCACAGCGATGTTGCCATCCTCCAGATAAACCACCTTATCAGTATATTCGATGATAGGACTGGCATCAGAACCGAGATAAAACTCTCCGTCCTCACCGATACCTACAACCAAGGGACTCTGCTTGCGGGCAGCAATAATCTGGTCAGGGTGACGCTTGTCAAGAATAGCGATGGCATAAGCGCCAATCACCTGACGGAGCGCTACCTGAACGGCAGTCAACAGATCAAGATCCTTCTTCACCTGAATGTATTCGATGAGCTGTACGAGGACCTCTGTATCGGTCTCGCTCTTGAACTCCACACCCTTGGCAATCAGGTTTTTCTTGATGTCGGCATAGTTCTCGATAATACCATTATGAATCATGGCAAGATTCTTGCTGGAAGAATAATGAGGATGAGCATTCACAGCTGAAGGCTCTCCGTGTGTAGCCCAACGAGTATGAGCGATACCCACATGTCCAGAAATATCCTTGTCTGAGCAGAACGCTTCAAGATCTGCCACCTTGCCCTTTGCCTTATATACGTTCAAAGAGCCATCATTGCTAATAAGGGCTACACCCGCAGAGTCATACCCGCGGTATTCCAAACGCTTCAACCCCTTGATGAGAGCTGGATAAGCATCTCCCTTACCTAAATATCCTACTATGCCACACATACTTATATATCTTTATATGTTGTAAATCTGTTTATTATTCCTGACCTTTTCTCTCTTTCACTTATCGCAAGATATTGACCACCAAAGAGGCTATAGATGTCAAAATGCTCAATCCCGACATAACCAATGTAGTGGAAGAACCGATAGCAGAATTCTGTGCCTTTACCTTGTTAGGCTCAACATAGATAATATCATTCTGCTGAAGATAATAGAATGGCGAACTGATGACATTAGCATCATTAAGATTCAAACGATGATAATGTTTCTCACCCTGTGCATCCTGACGAATCAGAATCACATTATCACGTCTACCGTAGATTGTCAAGTCACCAGCCTGCGCCAAAGCCTCAAGGATACTCATCTTCTCCTGTGGTACAGAAATTATACCAGGCTTGGTAACCTCACCCAATATCGAGACATGATAGCTAGCCATACGAACAGTGACGATAGGATTTTCCGTTTCTGCCAAATAAGGTTTTACCTTGCTCTTTACAAGATCCTCGGCCTCTTTCTTGGTCATGCCTCCTACGTGCAGTGTCCCAACAACAGGAAACTCGATATTACCATGATTATCTACCAGGTAGCCCTGCAATGTTCCGCCAGAAGTACTCAACTGTCCACCAGTACCAATTGTATTAGAAACAGACAAGTTGAAAGGCATCGCAGCCTTTGGATCTGTGGTAATCACGGTAATGGTCAGTTCATCCTTAGGCATAATCTTTGCCTCATAAAGAATTCTAGAACCCGCTAAACTGATAGAATCAATGTTTTGAAAATAAGCCACGCTCTTGGTGCTACCGCAACTGCCGAGCATCAAGACCATAGTTAAAGCGACAAGCGCTGAAAGAATGATTTTTTTCATCACAAACAAATTTCGTTATACATTATTGGTGCAAAAATACAGCATTTTTTTGAATGCTGCAAATATTTTGCACCAATAATTTCAGAAATATTTATTTTTTATGAAATATGTAGCCTTTTTGGCTTCACACGCAAAGAAAAGAGTACTATAATTCACCCCAAATTGCATTCCTGAAGCAAAAACCTGACGGCTTTTTATTTCTTGTCTTCTATTCCATTTGATGGCAGATTGAAAGTATAGCTATTGTCGAAGATCTTCTTTACCTTATTGATTTCAACAAAGGTAGTGCCACCACCCTCGCCAAAGCTACCACTCAAGTATGCTATCTTATTCTCTTCCTGCAGATATCCTTTCTGACGAAGCATACGCACAGCAGCTGTGAACATATCCTTAGAAGAAACATGATCTTTCTGATGAATAGGAATGATGCCATAGCTCAGGTTCAACCAGCGCTGAAGCTTCTCCTTATAGCAGATGGCAAGTACAGGATTTGGGCCACGGAAGGCAGCCAAGTCGCGTGCAGTCTGACCGGTTTCACCATCAGTGATGATACCAGCCACGCCCAACTGCTTGGTAGCTTCAATAGCAGCGTGAGCCAAAAAGAGTTTCTGGTCTATTTTACCGCCATCCATAGGATTGATGTCGTTAAGAGGTGACTTATCCTTCTCTGCCTGCTCGGCAATACGAGCCATAGTCTGAACTGCCTCTACTGGATATTTACCGCTAGCAGTTTCTCCAGAAAGCATCAAGGCATCTGTACGATAGAAGATAGCATTGGCAATATCAGTTACCTCTGCTCGGGTAGGACGCGGATTCTTAATCATGGTATGAAGCATCTGGGTAGCCACAATAACTGGCTTTTGAGCCTTCACACACTTGGCGATGATTCGGCGCTGGATTCCCGGAATCTTCTCTATAGGCACCTCAATACCCAAATCACCACGGGCAACCATGATGCCGTAGCAAGCATCAATGATTTCATCAATATTATCTACACCCTCCTGGTTTTCAATCTTAGAAATAATCTTGATATCACTGTTGTGAGCATCCAAGATGTCCTGAACAGCCTTTACATCTGCTGCACTACGCACAAATGAGTGAGCAATGAAATCAATATCCAATTCGATAGCCAACTCAATATTCTTACGGTCTTTCTCCGTAAGTGCAGGCAAATCGATATGCTCACCTGGTACATTCACGCTCTTATGAGCACCCAGCATACCCTCGTTCTGAACTTCTGCCACAAGCATAGGTCCTTGAACCTCCATCACCTTCATGTCGAGTTCGCCATCATCAAACAAGATGTCATCACCCACCTTTACGTCAGCAGCAATATCTGGATAGCTTAAGTTCACGATATCGTGAGAAGACTCCATTTCCGGACGACCGAAGATTTTCACCACGTCACCTATATTATAATGTATAGGTTCCTTGACGTCAGTAGTACGCACCTCAGGTCCCTTAGTATCAATCATGATACCAATATGTGGAGACACGGCTCTAACATTCTTGACAATGGTACGGATTCCATCTTCTGTAGCATGTGCGGTGTTCATACGAACCACGTTCATACCCGCAAAAAACAGTTTTCGGATAAAATCTTGATCGCATCTGCGATCACTGATGGAAGCAACAATCTTTGTTTGTTTCATATTTGTAATTACCTTGTTGAAATATCAATGTTATCGTGACTTTTCAATCACATTTCCCAAATTTTGTGCAAAGGTACAAAGAATTTCTGAAAAACATATCATCTTAATTACAAAATATATATAAAATATTGCGATACTTTCAGTTTGAAAGAAGATTACAACAAAAAAATCTAGCCAAGAAGGAATTCCTTCATTGGCTAGACTATCATTCTACAAACAATTCCATATCATTTTTATCAGAATCAGATATCCAAATCTGGAGCCTTCTCTGCTCCTGCAGATGCCTCGAATTTCGGCATGGTCTGGAAATTGAAAATACCAGCAATAAGGGCAGTTGGCATTTTTCTAGCTGTCTGATTATAAGCCTGAACAGCATCATTATATTTGCGACGGGCTTCACTGATACGATTCTCTGTACCCTCTTCCTGAATCTGCAAAGACTTGAAATTCTCACTAGCCTTCAACTCCGGATATTTTTCCGCAACAACCATCAACTTGGAGAATGCATTCGCCAATTCTCCTTGAGCAGCCGTATATTCCTTCAACTTAGCTTCTGTCAGATTGCTAGCATCCAGCTTAACCTGACCAACAGCTGCACGAGCCTTGGTTACAGCTTCGAAAGTCTCCTTTTCATGCTTGGCATACGCCTTCACGATCTTAGCCAACTGTGGCATCATGTCGGCACGACGCTGATACTGAGTCTGTACGTTTGCCAACTCGGTGGTAGCCTGCTCCTGCTTCTCTACCAAACCATTATAACCACTGAATACCCATAGCACCAACACAACGATGACGCCTAAGATAATCCATCCTGTTTTCTTCATAATCCTTTTATTTATTAATTATACATTGTTATATTATTAACTATTGATTACCTGCGTAAACTACTAACTATCACCAGCTTCCTCCGGAGCCACCTCCTGAAAAAGTTCCGCCGCCAAAGGATCCGCCAGAGAAGCCGCCTCCTCCACCGCCAGAGAATCCTCCGCCGCCCATGAAGAACGGCGGCAACCAGTCTTCATCATCATTTCTTCTCCGCGACTGGTTTCTCCCCTTGCCCTTCGGTCTTGGCTTTACCAAACCTACCTGCTCCAGGATGTAACGGATGAGGTAATAAATCGGGATTCCGAAAAAGAGAAGGAACAGGATAACAACCAGTGCCCAATCCTCTTCATCATTCACAGTCCCCTCGTCTACCGACTCAATTCCGGTGCGTCCGCTTTTCACCTTATTATATATAGCACGACTCACGGAGGCAACCGCCTCTCCAGGATTGTCGTCCCGCATGTTCTTCACGATGCAAGCCCTAGCGATATCATCACAGTCTACATCCGTCAACTCGCCCTCTAGTCCACTACCGGGAGCGATAAAATACTTATGGTCTTCTACAGCGATGACGACGACCAATCCTCTTCGGCTTTTCTTATATCCGATACCATATTTATTGCCCACATCCTGTGCCATCCGGAAAGCATCCTGATTATCCACCTTGCCAACAATGATAAGCACATTCTGCACACCACATTCCAACTTCAACTTCTGCAGATAGAAATTGGCAGAATCCTTCTGCGCCTTATCTACATAGCCATCAGGATCGGAAACATATTGCGTAGAATCCTGCAGGAAAGGAATCGGCACATCATCCGCTTTCCATTCCCTCTTGGCAGCCAACGACAAGATGCCGAATGCCACAAACACAATCAGTGTAAAATATCTCTTAAAAGCCATAATTTCTCATTTTTGATGCAAAAATACAGAATAAAAACCTAATATGCAAATACTTAGAGCATTTTTTTTGCAAAAAAAACCTTAACTATTTTGTTATATCATAAAAAACTTGTATCTTTGCACACCGATTTAAGATAAATAAGTAAAATAAACAAAATATACAAGAAATGACAAAAGCAGATATCATCAACGAAGTATCGATGAACACAGGTATTCCTAAGAAAGAGGTTAGCACTGTGGTAGAGGCATTCATGGACGAAGTCAAGAAGTGCCTGATCGAGAAGAAGGATAGCGTATTTATGCGCGGTTTCGGTAGCTTCAACATCAAGCATCGTGCAGCAAAGACTGCTCGTAACATCTCTAAGAATACTACCATCACCATCCCAGCTCACGACTTGCCAAGTTTCAAGCCTTCTAAGAGTTTCATCGAGGAGATGCAGAACGCAGCTAAGTAATCGCAGAGGTCGATTTACTTTAGCTATAATTTAGAGAATATTTCTTTAGCGAGATATCATTTATTATAATAACAATATTTTAAAATTTTAAAATCATGCCAAACGGAAAGAAAAAGAAGGGCCACAAGATGGCTACTCACAAGCGTAAAAAAAGATTACGTAAGAACAGACATAAGAGCAAGTAAGCTTTTTTAAGCTGATTTGCTCTCAGTCAGTTCGTCGACTGAGGGGGCGTGTCGTATCAAAAGGGATAGGCATGCCCCTTTTTAGTAACTACTAAATTGATTACTAAGACTTTCTTCTAGTAACCAATAAGTTTAATGTGTAAAAAGATTAATTGAAGACTATGACAAGCGAAGTTGTAATTGACGTCCAACAGAAGGACATCTCTATCGCACTCATGGAGGATAAACAGCTGGTAGAATATCAGAATGAACCTCGTGAGGCCTCGTTCTCTGTGGGAAACATCTATATCGCAAAAGTTAAGAAACTGATGCCAGGTCTTAACGCTTGCTTCGTAGATGTAGGTTATGAACGCGACGCCTTTCTTCATTATCTTGACCTAGGAAGTCATTTCAATTCCTACCAGAAGTACCTTAAACAAGTACAGAGCGACAGAAAGAAACTTTTCCCATTCTCTAAAGCCAGCAAGCAGCCAGAACTGGAAAAGGACGGAAGCATTCAGAATGTCTTGAAAACAGGACAGGAAGTGCTGGTACAAATCGTTAAGGAACCAATTTCTACCAAGGGTCCTCGACTCACAGGCGAAATTTCATTCGCTGGTCGATACTTGGTACTCATGCCATTCGGTGATAAAGTTTCTGTCTCGTCGAAAATCAAAAGCGGTGAAGAACGTTCCCGACTCAAGCAACTCATGCACAGCATCAAACCAAAGAATTGCGGTGTTATCGTCCGCACTGTGGCTGAAGGTAAGAGAGTCGCTGAACTCGATGCTGAGCTGAAAGTCCTGGTGAAGCGATGGGAGGATGCTATCGCCAAGGTACAGAAGACCCAGCAGCGCCCGCAACTCGCATTCGAGGAGACCGGAAGAGCCGTCGCTCTCTTGCGTGACTTGTTTAACCCATCTTACGAGAACATCTTCGTCAACGATGAAGAAGTAATGAACGATGTAAAAGACTATGTTTCTCTAATAGCCCCTGAAAAGGCGGGCATAGTCAAGCTCTACACTGGTAAGGTGCCTATCTTCGACAACTTCAGCATCACCAAGCAGATTAAAGCTGGATTTGGTCGTGTTGTCAACTACAAGCATGGTGCATATCTCATCATTGAGCACACCGAAGCTTTGCATGTTGTCGATGTAAACAGCGGCAATCGTACTCGTGAGAAAGGTCAGGAAGCAAATGCTCTCGATGTAAACCTCGGCGCTGCCGATGAGTTGGCAAGACAGTTGCGTCTCCGAGATATGGGAGGCATCATCGTTGTCGACTTTATCGACATGAATCTTGCAGAAGACCGACAGTTGCTCTATGAACGCATGTGCAAGAATATGCAGAAGGACCGTGCCAAGCACAACATCCTTCCTTTGAGCAAGTTCGGACTGATGCAGATTACCCGCCAGCGTGTTCGCCCTGCGATGGACGTAAACGTAGAGGAAACCTGCCCAACCTGCTTCGGCACGGGCAAAATCAAATCGAGCATTCTCTTCACCGACCAGTTGGAAAGAAAAATCGACCGCCTAGTCAACAAGATTGGCGTCAAGAAATTCACTTTGTACGTAAATCCTTACGTAGCTGCCTTCATCAACAAGGGCTTCATTTCCCTGAAACGGAGATGGCAGTTTAAGTATGGTTTCGGCTTCAATGTGATTCCATCTCAGAAACTGGCATTCCTCCAGTATGAGTTCTACGATCAGGATAACCAGTATCTGGATATGCAGGAAGAACAGGAAACAAAGTAAATTTTTAATTCTAAGAAAAAAGCTCCATTCGCAATCAGATACGAATGGAGCTTTTTTTCTTGCTTATACCTTATTATATATAAGACAGTTTAACGCTCTTTTCTGAGCGTTTGCCGAAAGCAGCACCATCATGAGTGCTGCCGAAAACATCAATCTCTTGTTCATATAACCCATAAATATTTATCTTTAGATGCAAAAGTAACAAATATTTTTTGATTTTCTGCAACCTTTTGCTATCTTTTATCGTCTAAGCTATAAATAACATTGATAATAACATAAAAAGAAAGGAAAAAATTATGATTTTAAGTACAACTCCAACCATAGAAGGCCACCCTATCCGTGAATATCGTGGCGTAGTAACTGGCGAAACCATCATCGGTACCAACTTTGTGAAGGATTTCTTTGCCAGCGTTCGTGACGTAATCGGTGGCAGAAGCGGTTCTTACGAAAGTACACTCCGCGAGGCCAAGGATACAGCCCTCAGAGAGATGGCCGACCGTGCTGCATCCCTGGGCTGCAACGCCATCGTGGGCATCGACCTGGATTACGAAACTGTAGGCAACAGCGGCTCCATGCTGATGGTAACATGCAGCGGAACGGCGGTGATTATCTAATATTATCATTATATCATATGATTTCATTCGAAAGTGATTACAACAATGGTATGCTGCCAGAGATTCTAGAGGCTCTTGGCAAGACAAACAGTGAGAAAACATCCGGTTATGGTTTTGATCCATACTCAGAATCTGCAAAAGAGAAAATCCGTAAAGCCGTGGACAATGAGAATGCTGAAGTGTTCTTCCTGATAGGCGGTACACAGACCAACACCACCGTTATCGACTCCGTACTCATGGGATGCGAAGGAGTTATCTGTGTGGAGACCGGTCATATCGAGGTACATGAATCTGGAGCAGTAGAAGCATTTGGTCATAAGGTCATTACGCTGCCGGGAGAGAACAGCAAGCTAACATCCAACACCCTGTCTGCATATATGGATACTTTCCTTGCCGATGAAACGCATCCTCACATGGTGCAGCCAGGCATGGTTTATATCTCAATGCCGACAGAGTTCGGAATGGTCTACACCAGGGAAGAATTGACTGCGCTATATGCAACCTGCCAGAAATATAACCTCCGCCTCTTCATCGATGGTGCACGACTGGGATACGGTCTGGTTTCAGAGGCATGCGACTATGACTTGCCATTCCTTGCCAAGCATTGTGATGTATTCTATATAGGTGGAACCAAGGTGGGCGCCATGATGGGCGAAGCTGTAGTATTCTCAGGCATGAAGGCAACAAAGTATTTCTTCACTAACATAAAACGTCATGGAGCCTTGCTTGCCAAGGGCAGAATGCTAGGCATCCAGTTTGACACGCTGTTTACGGATAACCTCTATTTCAAGATATCGCGCCACGCCATCGCCATGGCTACCCGTATCCGCAGCATCTTCCAGAAGCATGGCATCGCTATCGCCTACGATTCTCCAACCAATCAGCAGTTTGTCGTACTTTCACCTTCACTCTACGATGCTCTTTCCAAGAAAGTTGCATTCGAAATATGGGAAAGAAAGAGCGATACCGAAATCATTTGCCGATTTGTAACGAGTTGGGCAACAAAGGAGGAAGAACTTGATGAACTGGAACATATTCTTCAGACTCTATAGCCGGTGAGAGCTATCTTTCCATTAGCGTGTTTTGAGAAGAAAAGTATATATACAAAAACGACCCGCACATTTGAGCATCGTTGAGAGGCTTGGCGGGTTCTCGTGCTGCAAAGATACGAATAATATTTGATAATACAAACTTTTGAGCAAGAAAAAAACAGCCAACCTTCAATAAAATATTTGAAAGTTGGCTGTTTTTCATTTAGATACACCTTGGTAATTGGTCTTCATTTATAATTGAATTTAGCCTTTTTAACTACAATATTTTATATCTATCATTATAAATTTCTTTCTTCTGTAGCAGAGCGAAACACTTCTGAAATGACTTGCCATGTTTTTCTTACTTGGTCATAATTCAATCCCGATTGTGAATGGAGAATTTGGCTTATCAAAAAGCTTCTCTCCTCGTTGATACTCTCTTTTCATGGCAGTTCTTCGCTCTTTAGGAGACAGGCTTCAAGATGACTTTGGAGTATGATACAGAGCGAGATTACAATGAATGATTTGTTTAAGCAATAAGTGATTCCATTCCAACTTATTGACTATCAATACATATTGCGTGGTAGTGATATTTATGGTTGCATAAAATAATAAAAAGAAATGAGACTGGCAAGCTTTCAAGAGATTATTTTCTATCTTTCTGTTTTTTCCGGAAAATGACAAGAGGAAACTAGTGTGGTGACCTTCATCAGATGAAGGCCACCAACTTTCTTCTATTTCATTTATTCTATCACCCAATCCTCTATACTTCGCTGGTTTTCAGAGAAGTTAATACCCACTTTCACAACCTTCCGCCCATCATCAGCAAAAGCCTTGGCATAGTCCTTGTCGCTGATTTGCGCCATGGCGATGTCGGCAGACTTCTTATATTTCAACTCAAAGATAAAGATACTTTTATCCGTCTTGAGCACAAGGTCTATTCTTCCATCAGAAGTGGTATGCTCCACCTTCACATCTTCGCCAAGCATGGTGAAGATGGTGAATATCACGGCTTGATAGTGACGCTCATTATTGTTGATAATCGTATATGGGAACTTATCATAGAATGCCTTCAAATGAGGCATAAAAGCTTCCATGTCATCATTGATGAGCACATTCTTGGAATAAGCATACACGATGGCATCATATCTGTTCATGTCTTGCGCAGTATAATACCTGACGAGACTTTTCGAGAAGCCTTGTCTTACTTCTTGATTTGGAAAACAGAGATGATACAATTTTCCCCTTCGCTCATATCCTTTAATGGTAAGATAACCACTCTGGAAAAGAACAGGAATCGGGTCTGTAAGCTTTTCAGTAGGGGTATCAAAACGATCATCATTAACCCAAAGGTCGTCCAGATTGAGCATGTCCAAATTTTTCTGCTGCAACAACTCTACCAGGAACGTAGGCGTACCGGATGTAAACCAATAGCTATTAAACTCCTTATCGTCCAGAGCATTGATAATGCTGT
>ERZ773193.1165-NODE-1165-length-35004-cov-13.755873_pt1 | contig 35004 bp, 39 predicted proteins | sample MGYA00511110_ERZ773193 | MGnify/ENA primary metagenome ERZ773193 (study PRJEB29015, sample SAMEA2737784) | human gut metagenome | biome: human gut; feature: human-associated habitat; material: faeces | place: China | collected 2012 ...
GCCGGTTCTGGCTCATCATGATGAGCGGCGCCTGAATGGCAGCGACGCAGGAGAGGACCAGATTGAGAAGAATAAACGGATACGGGTCAAAGGCTTTTGCAGCCAGAACCGTATTGACGACCATCCACAAGATCAGCACGCCCGTGAACGAAAAGATGAACGCCCAGCTGCCCGCGAATTTTGCGATCGCATCCGCCGCGCGCTGTCCGAGCGTGTATTTTTCCGCGGTGGGGCTTTCGGAAATTTTACTGTCTGCCAGCAGATTCAGAACTTCCTCGTCCGTCATATCGTGCCGGATGTCCTTGAGGACTTCCTTCAGGAGCCTTCGGTTTTCTTTCATGGGATTTGCCACTCCTTTTGGGGATTTTTTCTTATTATATTCCGTCGGCACGACCCGGTCAAGCACCGCACATTCTGCTTTTCACGTTTGTGCTTTCTGCACAAGCGGCAGGCTTCTTTACTGTTTCAGAAGCTTTTTTCCGACGATCCCAATGCCCGCCAGAATTTCCACGACGGAGAGCCCCCATCAGGATGCCGGAAATGAAATCCCGCACATCGGTCCCTCCGACCGTCCCCGACATAGCGCTGCTGGCAATGCAGAGGGTGATAAGCGCGACGCCATAGAGGATCCCCTTCTGACGTTCGAGTTCCTGCGTGCGGTGCAGAAGGTCGAGGATCTGCGCATCGTCATAGACACACACGCTGTCTTCTGCCGCATCCTCGCCGTCCATCAGTTCCGGGCGCGTCACATGAAGCGCGTCGCAGAGTTTATGGATGATGCTGTAGTCCGGCATACATTTGCCGGTTTCCCACTTGTAGATGGTCGTTGGACACGCCGAGCTGCTGCGCCAGCTGCTCCTGCGTGAGATTTTGTTCCTTACGCTTGCGCGCGATGTATTTGCCGATGGTTGTCTGGTTCATTTGGAATGCCTCCTGTTTCTTCGGATGCAGCAATTCTATCGAACATGCGGGGAATTTTACATCCCCCCGTGGTAGAATTTGAGGGAAATTGTATACAGCTTTTCATTATGATATCCTGACAGAAAGTTGTGACAAAATCTTGCCGAAAGCATGACCACGTTATGAATTTTCAGATGACGTTTTGGGCAGGAAGAAATCCGGCCCCTTCACTTCAAACAGCAGAAGAGACACGCTCCGCAGTAGCAGATCGGCGTGCTGCGCCGACTCATTCAGCGGGATACCGAATTCCTCCTGCATTCTTCGGATGCGGTAGAGCACGGTGTTTCGATAGGTAAAAATCCGGTTTGTCCAGTGTTTTCAACGGTTTCTGGAATGTTCAGCAAACCAGCAGCCGTTCAATCGCTGTGGGAATTTTCGTATGCTCTGCGGATGTCCTCCGGCAGGTGATCGGGGATCATCGCCGGGATCGCGTCCTCGTTGCCGTCTTTGATCGCCTGCTCATAATACCAGCATTTGAACTTCAGCATATCGAGCGTCCGGTTCATGCGCTCGATCTCCGCCTCAACATGCGTCCGCTGCGCCTTAAACATCGCCCTGCGCTGCGGATAGGTCGAAGGTCCCTCCACGCACCAGTCCATGAACTGCTTGATATCCTTAATTTCCATGCCCGCTTTTTTCAGACATTCGATCACCCGGAGCGCCTCAATCTCCGTGTCGCTGAATTTCCGGATACCGGATACCCGTTCCATGTGCGGAAACAGCCCCTGCTTGTCGTAATAGCGCAGCGTGGAGATGGGCAAGCCGAACATCTCCGCCACCTGTCCGATCGTGTACATAAAAAGCCTCCAAAAATTTTCTTGAAAAAGCTTGACCTAAAGTCAGGTTTATGTCTTATCATGAGTGTAGCACACCAGAAAACAAAACGCAAGGAGTGTTTTACGATGAATAAAAAGGTGTTGATTCTTTCCTCCAGCCCGCGCAAGGGAGGCAACTCGGAGACGCTGGCGGCAGCCTTTGCCAAAGGTGCGCAGGAGGCAGGCAATCAGGTAGAACTTGTGCATCTGCGGGAAAAGCAGTACGGCTTCTGTAAGGGCTGCTTTGCCTGTCTGAAACTTGGCCATTGCGTCATCAAAGACGATGCAGTAGAAATCGTATCCCAAATGCACGACGCGGATGTGTTGGTATTTGCCACGCCCGTCTACTATTACAGCGTCAGCGGTCAACTCAAGACGATGCTCGACCGCGCGAACCCCCTCTTTGACACAGACTACGCTTTTACCAAAGCCTATCTGCTGGCAACAGCAGCGGAGGATGAGCCAGGAACCGTGGAGGGCACCGAAAAGGCCGTGCAGGGCTGGGTAGACTGCTTCCCGCGCTGTCAGCTGGTGGAGACGATTTTCGCGGGCGGCGTAAATGATGTCGGCGAGATCGCCGGGCACCCTGCATTGGAACGAGCCTATCAGGCCGGAAAGGAGATTTGAACATGGAACAGCTGCATTTGACACAGGAATGGGACAAGGTGTTTCCCAAAAGCGATAAGGTCGATCATAGAAAGGTGACCTTTCACAACCGCTACGGCATCACGCTGGCAGCGGATCTGTACGCACCGAGGGGCGCAGAGGGCAAGCTGCCCGCCATCGCAGTCAGCGGCCCGTTTGGCGCGGTAAAGGAGCAGTCCTCCGGGCTGTACGCGCAGAAGATGGCGGAGTTGGGTTTTCTGACGATTGCCTTTGACCCGTCCTATACCGGCGAGAGCGGTGGTGCGCCCAGATATGTTGCTTCGCCCGACATCAATACCGAGGATTTCTGCGCAGCGGTGGATTTTCTGTCTGTGCAGGATCACGTTGACCCGGCGCGTATCGGCATCATCGGCATCTGCGGCTGGGGCGGTATGGCGATCAACGCCGCGGCCATCGACACGCGCATCAAGGCGACCGCCGCCATGACTATGTACGACATGACCCGTGTGACCGCCAACGGCTATTTTGACGCAGAGGATTCCGAGCAGGCACGCTTTGAAAAGCGGAAGGCGCTGAATGCGCAGCGCACCGAGGATTACAAAAACGGAACCTATGCGCTGGCAGGCGGTGTGGTCGATCCGCTGCCGGAGGACGCACCACAGTTTGTAAAGGACTACTACGCCTACTACAAAACTCCGCGCGGATACCATCCCCGCAGCCTGAACTCCAACGGCGGCTGGAATGTGACCTCCTCGCTGTCGTTCCTGAATATGCCGATTTTGCAGTACAGCAGCGAGATCCGCTCTGCCGTGCTGCTGGTACACGGAGAAAAGGCGCACTCCCGCTACTTCAGCGAGACGGCTTACAGCAAACTGACCGGCGACAACAAGGAACTGCTCATCATCCCCGGCGCGAGCCACACAGACCTTTATGATCAGATGGACGTGATCCCGTTTGAAAAGCTGAAGGTGTTCTTTGACGCGTATCTGAAATGAAGCGGATCGTTCTTTTCTGCCTGCTTGTAAGCGAAATGCATTCGCTTGCAGCCTGCGCCGCAAAACATGTTCCGGATGCCGACACGGTTACAGTCGAACTATCCGCAAACTAAAATCGTCCCGGTTTGCGCCATTTGTGCAGACCGGGACAACGTTTTCAGATTTCCAAGCTGCTCTGCATGATCTGACTGTTCGTTTTCTTGTTCTTATCAACGGCGTGGTATAGATGTCCAGTGCAGTCATCGGTTGGCTGTGATCGGGGAGCCCCGCGACTGTGCCGACGTCTGTGCCGCTGGCAATGAACAGGCTTGCCGCCGTGTAACGCAGACTGTGGACATTCAGGTCAGTCGGCAGATCGTTTGCTTTGAGGATTTTCTTATGCTGCCAAAAATGATACAAATAGGTGCCGCAGTTATTGGCGTGCAGGCCGTAGGACCCATAGGAACTGAACATTCCCCGCTGGTCAGGAGCCACGGGCTGCAGGGACACATTATCCTACCCGCTGGGGCGCGATGCTTCTTTGCTATTTCTGTTTCAATTTTGTTTTAATTTGCTTGCACAGCAGTTTAAGCGCGTCTTTTATCATGGTATTGTCCAAGATAGAAGACGCGCTTATTTTTGTCTGGAGGTAAGACTATGAAAGAAAAAATTATGCGCTGGAATTACAAAAAGGCATTCATCACAATCGTTGTGCTTGCGGTGGTGCTGGCACTCGTCAGTGTGATCGCAGTTCCGCTGAGCCTGTCGCAGCAAATCCGCGACGCGCACGCGTGGGAGCAAACGTTGAAAACCGAACGGCTGCAATCCGGCGAAAATCAGTCGGAGCACGCCGGCGAACGGGAACACGGCGATTGGGAGAAAAATATTACGCCGCTGTCGGTTGGTCACTTCGTGCTGTTCGGAAGTTTAATCGTTTTATGGCTGGCGCTCGGCGCGGTGTACTGGCTGCTGGTGATGGCATGGTTGTACAAAAGCGCAATTTGCGAGGGCATGAACAAGTCGCTCTGGCCGATTCTCGGCTTGTTCTGCAATATTTTTGCGGTGTTTGCCTTCCTGATCGTCCGCGACCGGCCGGGTCGTGTCAAGCCGGAGGGTGGAATCGCGCAATGAGAAGCGAAGATCATCTGGCGCTGGGACTGTATCTCCTGTCACAGAGGAACAGCCCGCAGCTTCGGCGGCGCTGCATCGCATTTCTGATTGGCTGCACCGAGCCGGACTGCAACCAGTTCAGTTATCTGCGCGGCATCGTCCATCACCGCAAGTTCCGCGGGCACAATGCGGAACACAGTATGGAACCAGACTGCCGGTTTATTTTCGCCGCCTGCTCGTCGCTTCTGCGGCAGGAACTGGAGCGCATCCCGGCGGAAGCCGTGCAGCCGGATAGCTTTGCGGCGCGGTCTGGATTCTTGCGGCGGGTGTTCTTCTGGCGACGAAGAAATACCGGAAGCACGGCGCGTTTTTGCTGGCGGGTCTGGCAGTCGGTGTCTTGGCCGGCAATCTGACACTCAAGCCGCTCATCGCAAGACCTCGCCCCTGCTGGTTAGACGAAAGCGTACAGCTTCTCATTGCCAATCCGACGGATTACTCGTTCCCGTCTGGGCACACGCTCTCGTCTGTCATCGGCGCAACCGTGCTGACGAAGGCAAACCGAAAATTTGGCTTTGCAGCGATTCCGCTCGCGGCGCTCATCGCGTTTTCAAGGCTCTATCTCTACGTTCCTTTCCCGACTGACATCCTTGGCGCAGCCGTGTTGGGCATGGCAATCGGACTTCTGACCTGCATAATCGGAGACAAGATCTGGACCGCGCTTGCAAAAAAGGGCGTGTTTCTGCGCGCACGGTGAGAAGGTTGTGTTGAAATACCGGGCAGGACGCGTATATGCGTTCTGTCCGGTTTGCTTACATGTACGGAACAGGTGCTTGCAGCGAAGTTGATGCAGATAATTCAGCAATACAGTGACAAATAGGCCAGGCTTGTTGCATGCAGTACATATGCCCTACGCCTATTTCCAAATCGAATTGCGGTAAGCGGACGGCGTTACGCCGAAGGAGCGTTTGAATACCTTTGTGAAATAGCTGAAGTCCGTATAGCCGACCGCTGCGGCAATGACGCTCAGGCTTTGATCCGGCTGTTCAATGATCATACGCTTTGCCTTTTCCATGCGCACGTCCGTCAAATAGCTGCACGGAGAAACGCCCTTATATGCCTTGAAGATCTTGCTGATATACGAAGGAACAAAGCCGAATTTCCGCGACAGGAGTTGGTTCGTGATATCCGTTTGGTAGTTTTCGCGGATATAGAGATCGATCTCATGCGCGACGCGCACGGTGGCGTTCGGCGACTCGCTCTGCGAAAAGAGCGCGGCAAACAGCGCAAGAACAGAACGGCAAAGCTGCTCCTGATTCTGATACCGGGAGAAGCACCGCTCCATCTGCTCCCCCCACTTCTGCGGGATCTGCGCGCCTGGCAGATGCTGCGCAACACTGATATATTGAAATTTAAGCCCATTCAGCATGCTCAGGCATGTCGCGTTTTCCGCGTAGGCCTTTGCCAGAAGCTGCCGCAGCCGCATCTGGCAGAGTGCCGGGTCCAGGCTTTCGGCGCTGCGGATCAGTGTTTCATCGACAGTAAACGGCGGCGCATCCGTCCCGGTATTTGCATGCTCCCACCAGAGCGTGAACTGCATCTTGCCGGGTTGGATTTGCTGGCGGATCTGCTGCCGGAGTTTTTCGGCAAGTTCCGGCAGTGTCTGCGTCTGTCCGGCCGGAGCAAGGAGGAAAAACACACCGGGAGTGGTGGCGGAACAATCCCGACAGGCCGCCTGAAACAGGATACGCACCGTCTGCACCGCCTCCTCGCGGGTCTGCGCGTACAGCAGCAGGTATGCAAGGCCGAACCGGCTGCCGGCAAAGACGCTGTCTACGTCCAGCCCGGATTGCTTGATGTATGCACGCAGCGCGGCGGCGTCCGTGCCCTTGTCTCCGGCGCAGAAGGGATAGTTCCCGAGGCAGGCAGCCAACAGGTATGCCTCCGCCTGCATCTGCGGCAGTGGAGACGGCTTCTGCAGTGCAATATCGAGTGAAAAGCTGCCCGCCTGCAGATCCAGGGCCTTTTCCAGCAGATCCAGCGTCTGCTGGCACTGTGCCGGAAGCAGGGGCTTGAGCAGATAGTCAGATGCACCGTACTTCATGGCAGTCCGCGCATAGGAAAAGCTGCTGTAGCCGCTGATGATGACTGTCTTGATCCGGATGCCGCGGGCATCCAGCGCTTGCAGCAACTCCAGGCCGTCCATATACGGCATGCGGATGTCGGTCATCAGCACATCCGGGCGCAGCGCTTCAATCATGCGCAGTGCGGCTTTGCCGTCTCCGGCGCAGCCCGCGACCCGGAAGGACGGATGCTCCTCGACCATGGCTGCGAGCGCGCGGCGAATTTCGCTTTCATCCTCCGCGATCAGGACGGAATAGACTCGTTTCATAGCAGCTGCCCTCCCACTCTTGTGATGCTGACGCCGTCCTTTGTTTCAACCGTAAAGCTAATGTTGTTGTTATCAAGCAGCCGCAGCCGCGTGATAGAGTTCAGAAGGCCCAGTCCGCCAAGATGCAGATGGCTGCGGCCGTCGAGAATGCTCCGGTAGATCTGCTCACTCTTTTCCAGCGTGTCGTTCAGTGTTTCCTGCGGCAGCGCAGTTCCGTTATCCTGAATCTCGATCATCCACTGCTTCTGCTCAGAGAACACGCGGATGTTGATGAACCACGGCTGCGGCGTGTCCCGGAAGCCGTGCTTGAAGCAGTTTTCCACAATCGTCTGAATCAGCATGCGCGGCAGGGGAATATCGGCGCAGTCCGGCTGACAGGAGGTCTGGAAAAAGAAACCGTCAGAATAGCGGATCTGCATGAGTTCCATATAACAGGTCGTGTATTGCAGTTCTGTCTGGATTGTGCCAAACAGTCCGGAATAGTCGGCAGCGTAACGCAGCAGCTGAGAAAAGCTGTCGCAGAGCCTGATCACAGTCTGCGTTTCGCCGTTATACGCGCAGGCGCTGATATTGCTGATGATGTTGTAGATAAAGTGCGGGGAGATTTGCGACTGCAGCGCAAGATACGATGCCTCCTGCTCGTTGAGCCGGGCCTCAAGCATCTGGTTCGTCGTGGATTTAAGCTTTTCTGTGATCGCGTTGTAGGCGTCCTCCAGAAATTGCAGATCACCGCCCCGGAAGGAAATCTGCAGTCCGTTCTCTGAATCCGTCCAGGAGAGTGACTGCAGCGAATCGACAAGTTCGCTAAGCGGCTTTGTCAGCCGGTGGCTGATGAACAGGCCAAATCCGATAGACAGCGCACACAGCAGCACGCCGCAGAGCACGACCAGCGCAATATACGGAAACAGCACCCGGTCGGAATACGGTTGCAGCGCAACGGCGTACAGTCCCCATTTATCCGACCGGGAAACGGCATAGAGATACTGCGCGTCCGCGGCCTTGTGAAGCTGACCGGACTGTCCGGCACGGAGCGACTCCAGGCAGCCCGCTGCCGCATCGATATCCGCCTGCAGCGCTTTCGCCGAGGACAAAAGCAGCGTCCCCTCCTGATCGAACACGCAGACTGCCTGATCGCTGGTACTGACCTCACAGCACAACTGCAGCTTTTCCACGCGCTTAAGGATCTGCACCTTTCCAAGCACCTTCTTGGTGTTGTAATTGATGTAATTCCGGGTCAGGGAAATATACGAGTTGCTGTCGTAATAGTCCGTCGTCCAATAAGCGTCGTGCGGCCCGGAGAGAACCGCCGTATTGGCGCCGCCGAGTTCCTCGTCAAGCTGCGCAAGCAGCCCGTCTTCCATGGAGGCCTGGATCCTGCCCCAGAAGCACTGGGTATAACGGTTGGAAATAAAAGCATTCCGGTTATACAGATTGACGGTGGTGTCGCTGTTGCTCGTGCTGACGATAGAAAAGATCCGGCTGCGCACAGTGTCCTGCATAGAGTAGTGCTCCTCGAAATACTCCGACTGGCCGGTGGAAGCGGCGGCGTCCTTCATGGCTTCGGAAATTTCCGAAGAAAAGAACAGACGCGCGGAGATTCGGTCCATTTCGTCGAACGTCATTTCCAGCTGCTGGACAGCAGCGTCACCGACAGTCTGAAGCAGAAGGCCGCTTTGCCGCAGCGAACTGTCGCGGTAAAACTCAGCCAGTACCACGCAGGCAACCGCCGTAATGAACGCCAGAAGCAGGGAAAAGCAGACGGAAATTTTTGTGTTTAATCTTGCATTTTTTAACATAAACATGCCTCATATCCAGAGTCGAGAAGTACTTTTATTCTATCTGTCTCTCCGGAACAATGCAATCATCTGTTTTCTTTTTTACCAAACTGGTTTAAAATTTTCTCTGCCATTTGCGGCGCGGGCTTCCTATAATAAAGCCAACAGGCACGAACCCGTGCTGAAAAAACAGGAACAGGAGAAAAGAAACATGAAAAATACCATGGCAATGAAGCTAATCTGCATGCTGCTGTGTGTCGTGATGCTGGGCGCAATGCTCGCCGGCTGCGCATCCGGCAAGCAGGAAACCGCACAGACGCAGCCTGCCGCCGCAGATCCCGCAGCCACGTCTACGCCCGCGGCAGAAACGGATGCACCCGCAACTGAGGAATCGCCCCTGACCGGCACGATCTCGATCATGAGCACGAAGGATTCCTGGTATCCCGGCTTTGACGATGTATGCGAGCAGATTGAAAAGAACTACGGTATCGCGGTCGATCTGACGCTGGTCGATGACAGCAGCATGGGCGAAATCCTGGGTGTCAAGTTCTCCACCGGCGACGCCCCCGATATCTTCCTGCAGAACGCACCGCAGGTTGTCGAGCAGTATGACGCGCCCAACAACTGCGTGGTGCTCGACAATGAGCCCTGGGTCTCCCGCTGCACCGACGCGGATTATCTGCGCTACAAAGGCGACGGCCATATCTACGCCATGCCGGTCTATCAGCCGTCCAGCTTCTTCGGCGGCGTGTATTACAACAAGGAGGTCATGGCTGACTGCGGCATCACCGACCCGAACCCGCAGACTTATCAGGAGTTCCTTGACATCTGCCAGACCGTCAAGGATCACGGCTATACACCTATCTGGATGACCGATCAGGACAGCTGGACCACGCAGGTCTGGACAACCGTCGGCTGGGGCGTAGCCCTCGACGCGAAGAAGGACACCATCTATGACGACCTGAACACCAACAAGGTTGACTTCCAGGATGTTCCCGAGATGGTTGACGTACTGCAGAAGCTGCAGGATCTGTATACCGCAGGCTACTGCAACGCAGACCACCTCTCCTCTCCGTATGCCAGCGGTCAGGTCGCCATCGGCGAGAAAAAAGCCGCAATGGTCATTCAGGGCGAATGGTTCGTCTCTGCTTGCCAGGCCGCATATCCTGACGTACAGCTTGGCTCGTTCGCTATCCCGTTTATCGACGGCGCTGACAACAAGATCGCTATCGGCGCATTCGTCCTTGGCGGCTATGTCTGCAAAGGCGAAAACGAGGAACTTGCCAAGCAGTTCCTGAATTACTGGAGCCAGCCGGAACAGATGGCGCTGATCTATGCAAAGAACGATGTCTATCCCGCCTTTGTTGACTGCGAGGGCAACAAGATTGACCCCAGCATCGAGAATCTGGTTGAAAACTACGTCAAGACCGGCAGATACACCTATGAGTTTGACTCCTACTTCGATTCCGCGCGTCCCATCATGACCGACTACCTGTTCGGCAACATCGTCGAGTGTGTGGCCGGCAGCAAGACGCCGGAGCAGGCGCTCACAGACTGGAATACCAAGTTTGAGCAGTATATGGCTGAAATGGAATACGACGGCTTCTGATGCTTCCGGCAGCCTGACAGTCAAATAGAACATCTGAATCATTCCGCGGCCGGGGAGTGCAGCCTCATTCCCCGGCCGCACAGCTATTCTGAAGGAGACGGAAGCAAATGAAGCAAAAGAAAAAAGCCAGGCCGCGCGGCCGTCTGGAGCATCAACTCTACCCCCGCTATCTGACGCTGCCCGCGTTTATCCTGTTTACGGTATTTTTTATCCTGCCGATTCTCGGCGGTGTTGGGATTTCTCTGACGAATTGGACGGTCAGCCGTCCCAGCATTACCCGCTTTGTCGGGCTCAAAAACTACATCACCATGTTCCAGGACGACGACATTCTGCTGGCCTTTAAAAATACGGCCATCTTTACAGTTGCGATCGTAATCCTGCGCAATCTTTTCGCCATTCTGCTGGCGCTGGCGCTTGTCAAAAAGCTGTACACCAGAACGTATCTGCGTACAATTTTCTATATTCCTGCCGTTTTGAGTTACGTCGTCGTCGGCATCATGTTCACCGCGATGTTCCAGATGAACGGCACGTTCAACCAGATCCTGAACGCGTTCGGGATCCCGTGCACAAAGGAATGGCTTGCGAGCGGCGACACGGCGCTGCTCATGGTCATTGTGGAGGACGTCTGGAAATGGACAGGCTTCCATATGATCATCTATATCGCGGGACTGCAGGCCATCCCGACTGATCTGTATGAGGCGGCAAAGATCGACGGCGCATCAGCTGTGCGCACCTTCTTCAGTGTGACGCTGCCGCTGCTCATCCCGTCTCTGACGATCAACGTCACGCAGGCGATCATCGGCGGCTTCCGCGTGTTCGAGCAGGTGCTCACACTGACAGACGGCGGTCCGGGCCACCAGTCTACGGTCGTCAGTATGATGGTCTATGAGTATTTCGGCCGCGGCTTTTACGGAAAATCGACCGCGATCAGCATGATGCTCTCGGTCATTGTCCTGTTCGTCACGCTTGCTGTGCGCGGATATTTCAACAAAAAGGCGGTGAGTTATTGACATGCGGAAGTCCAAAAAGCTTCATCCCGGCAATCTGCTCCTGGAATTCATCCTGCTGCTGGCCAGCCTGCTGGTCGTTATCCCGCTCCTAGTTGTGATTTTCGGCTCACTCAAATCACAGGCGGAGGCAATGCGGTTCGATCTGGCACTGCCGTCCGAGTTGCATCTGGAGAACTTCGTCAAGGTCGCACAGAAGGGAAACGTCCCGCTGGCCTTCAAAAACAGCATGATCGTGACAGCGGCCGTCGTACTCGTCGTGACGCTCTGCACATCGCTGTCCTCATTTGTGATTGCCCGGCGGAATGACCGTTTTTCCAGCTTTCTATCCGGCTATTACTCGCTGGGCCTGATCGTGCCGTGGGCTATCGTCCCGACGGTCCTGCTGCTCAAAATCCTGCATATCCAGAACACACAGCTGGGGCTGATTGCCGTTCTGATTGCGCTGAATATCCCATGGGGCAGCTTTATCATCACCAATTTCATCAATACCATCCCGCGTGAACTTGACGAGGCCGCCGCAATCGACGGCTGCGGGCCGCTGACGTTGTTTTTCCGCGTCGTGCTTCCGCTGCTCAAGCCGGTCGTGGCAACCAATACGATCATCGTCGGCATGGGCGCGTTTAATGAACTGCAGGCGCCGTTATATCTGCTCAGCTCCAGTGCCCTTACGACGCTGCCGCTGACAGTCTACAATTTCAAGGGTCGGTATTTTTCGGAGTGGAACCTGATCTTCGCAGATCTGCTGCTCGTGGCGCTGCCGATGGTGATTCTCTATGTGATCTGCCAGAAATACATTGTCTCCGGTGTTACAGCCGGTGCGGTCAAGCAGTAAAGGAGGGGGCTTTCATGGATCAGAATTTGACCTGTGTCCTGCACGGCACAGCGGACGGCTGGCCGAACGCCGTATGCGGAGAACTTGCGTTTTCCTGGCTCGCGGAGGGCTGCGCGGGATGGCAGCAGGCATACCGGCTGTGCGTCATGGAAAACGGCAGGCCCGTCTGGGATACCGGATGGACAGAAAGCCGCTGCTCTGCCAGTGTGGAATACACCGGGCCCATGCTGTGCTGGAACAGGGACTATACGGCGCAGGTTTGCCTGCGCACATTACTTGGGCAGGAACTGACCAGCGCACCGCTTCATTTCTCTACAGCACTCGACCCTTCGGCAGACTGGGACGCAGATTGGCTATGCTCCGGCTTTGTCCTGCCAGGTACAACAGCACCGATGTTCCGCAAGCAGTTCCGGCTGGACGCGCTTCCGGCGCGGGCAAAGCTGTTTTTCTGCGGACTTGGTTACCATGAGGTCTATCTGAACGGCCGGAAGGTCGGCGATCAGCGCCTGAGTCCGGCGTGGACAGATTACCGCAGGCGCGTCAATTATGTTGTCTATGATCTGCTGCCGTATCTGCGCAGCGGAGAAAACGTCATTAGCGTCATGCTGGGAGCCGGATGGTACAGCAATGAGGAATCCAAACCGCGCCCGTGCTTTACCGCGCAGCTGCATCTGACGATGCCGGACGGCACGCAGCAGATCCGCCGCACCCGCGTGCAGGACGGCTGGCAGTGCTGCAAGACGCCATTTCTCACGCAGGCGAGCATTTATATCGGTGAACGGATGGATGCCCGGCTGGAAGAACCCGGCTGGACGGAGCCTGACTTCGTGTCCCGGCTGGAATGGGGGCCGGCGCTGGAATCGGAACCGCCCGAAGGCCGGCTCGTTCCGATGCGTGTCGAGCCGATCCGCGTAGTCAGCTGCCTTGCTCCCTGCAGTGTCCGGCAGCTGCCGTCCGGCGCGGCGGTCGCGGATTTCGGACAGAATCTGGCGGGTGTTGTACAGCTTCGGATGCACGGGCTTACACCAGGGACATGCGTCACGCTGCGATTTTCCGAGGTCATAACGCCGGATGGTGAACTAAACACAGAAAACCTGCGCACAGCGCAGCAGTGTGACGTGTATCTTGCGCGCGGCGGCGTGGAAACATATTGTCCTTGTTTTACCTACCACGGCTTCCGTTATGCTGAAATTTCCGGGTTGCCGGATCCGCTGGCGGCGGAGGATGTCTGCGCGCTTGTGCTGCGCAGCGACGTTGCTTCGCGCGGCAGCTTTGACTCTGGTGAGCCGCTCATCAACGACATTCAGCGCATCTGCCGTTGGACAGAGAGCAACAATCTGCACAGTGTCCCGACCGACTGCCCGCAGCGCGACGAGCGCCTCGGCTGGCTGAACGATCTGACCGTCCGTGCGGAGGAGGCCATGTTCAACTTTGAGATGGACTCCTTTTATCGCAAATTCGTAACCGATATGCTGGACGCGCAGGGCAAAAAGACCGGCGCGATTACCGACACCGTCCCCTACGTCCGCTATGGCTCGCAGCCCGCCGATCCGGTCTGCTCCAGCTTTCTGCTGCTGCCGTGGATGCTGTATCAGCAGTACGGAGACAAGCAGACACTGCGATCCGCGTATCCGGGTCTGCGTGCGTGGACCATGTATCTGACCCGGCAGCGGGAGGACGGGATTGTCTGCTACAGCTATTACGGCGACTGGGCCTCACCGGTCGGCGGCAGCGTGCGCGGCAGCTACGGCTCCGGTGCAGTGTCGAGTATCACGCCGGGCAGGCTGATCTCCACGGGGTATCTGTATCTTAACTGCATGCTGCTGGCGCAGATGGCGGATGTCCTGATGCTGGAAGAGGATCATGCCTACTTCCGGGAACTGGCTGCGCAGACATGCAGCGCGCTGAACAGAGCCTTTCTGAACCGGGAGGGCGGCTTCTATGCAGGCAATTCCCAGGCTGCCAACACGTTCATGCTCTATCTCGGTGTTGTCCCGGAGCAGTTCCGGGCACAGGTGCTTCAAAATCTGATCCGCGATATCCAGCAGCACGATACGCATGTGACAACTGGAAACCTCTGCACACGATACATTCTCGATGTCCTGGCGGATAACGGCGAGATCGACCTTGCCTATGCGCTCGTGACGCAGACAACCTATCCGAGTTGGGGGTATATGCTTGCCTGCGGCGCAACGACCGTCTGGGAACGCTGGGAATACGTCGATTCCGGCGAGTTGGTCGGCATGGCCTCGCATGACCACCCGATGTACGCCGCAGTCAGCGGCTGGTTCTACCGCTGCCTGGCCGGGCTCCGGCCAGACGCACCCGCATTTTCCCGTTTTACGCTCCAACCCTACTTCCCGCGTGAACTGCCGGAGATCCGATGCACGCTGCACACGGTAAAGGGTGAGATTCGAGTGGAGTGGACGCAGCGCGGCGGAGAGGTCCGTCTGTTGGTGCGGATCCCGTTCAATGCCTCCGCCGTATGGAAGCCGACACTCACCCTGCGCAGGCTTTTGATTGACGGTGCTCCCGCGCCGGACGCGGCGGAGTACCCGCTGGGTGCAGGCACACACAGCATAGAATTTGAAAGAAATGATCAATAAAAAGGAGAATATAACAATGAAACTGGTCAAAGACAAGCAGATCCTGGTTGCGGCAGATTTCGCCGGCCTTGCGCTGAAAGATGCGGTTGTGCAGCATCTGAAGGAACGCGGCTGGACCGTCACAGACGTCGGTATGAAGGCCGATGACACCGGCACTCCCGAGATGTATCACCGCATTGGCCTGCGCGCGGGCGCAATGATTGCCGAGGGTGAGTTTGAGCGTGCGCTTCTCTTCTGCGGAACTGGAATGGGTATCCATATTGCGGCGAGCAAGTGCCCGCATGTCCATGCAGCCGTCTGCGAGACGGTCCCAGCCGCGCTGCGCTGCGTGACGGCCAACAACTGCAATGTTCTTGCGATGGGTGGATTCTATGTTGCCCCGCGCACCGGCATGGCGATGGCCGACGCATTTCTGGAGCATAAGCTCGGTGACGGCTATGAGGACTGGGACGGCTTCTATGAGTTCCATAAACTCGGCTATGACGAGTTGGAACATTTCGACTATGAGGCCTATAAGGCAAACGGCTTTGAGATTCCCAATCCCGGCTGCGCACCCCTCGGCCCTGAACCGCTCGGCCACGCTTATTAAAGATTCCCTGAAACAACGCATCGCACAGGAGATTTCCGGAGCGCCGAACACCGTGTGATAGAAAAAGTAAGATCATCACCACGCAGGAACTGCCGACTCCGTGCTGAATATTATTACGGAAAGCATGGTATGGTGATAATGAAAGCGCGGCGGCTCTGAACATCAGAGCCGCCGCTTCGGATACCCTTCACCGGTCAATGGCACTATCTCTTCCGACAATCATGGCAGAGTCACTCAGCATCATCGTTGCAGCACGCTGCCTGGACCCGAAGATCGTCTCCGTGGTCTTCACATACCGCCTATCGGCAAATCCCATGCCCTTCAGCTTTTCAGCACCTGCCGTCAAATCTATACGAACGGCACATCTTCAAGTTCAGGCAGCACCCAAAACCGACTGTGTCCGACCCACAGCTTGTCGATCACAACACTGTCGTAGATATTCATGACTTCGAGAAACAGCAGGGCCTGCCAATAAGCTTCACCAAACTTGGAAACGCTGTTCCTTACTCCAATGATCAGCACAGGAGCGGCAAGCACCACGATATAAAACAAAATCATAAAGCGCCTCCGTTTCCGGTTCATCGTATTGCGGTCGATCAGTCCCCTCTCGATGGCCCGATCCTGCAGCGCTTTGGCAAAAAGAACAGCCCATTGACTGCACCGCCGATCACAGCAACTTTTACCATTGCGGTGAACAGCAGACAATCACGCAATACTTGCCGTACGATTATCGCTTTTTCCAGTCTGTTCGTCAGTTAGGTAATGATGCGCTCCATATGTCTATTCTCTCACTGCATTCAGAAAACTGCGGATTGTACGAATATAACCGTCTGTTTTCAGCACCGTTGACAGATGGCCGCCCGAAACATAGGAGATCTGCGGATTGTGCATCCACATTTCGAGCGTATTCATCCCGCCGTTCAGGAACACAAGCGTTTTACCGTCAGCTTCCCCTTCCAGAATATAGCGATATCGCGCGCCGCCAACGGTTATCTCCTCGCACGGATGCGTGGCCGTAAATGCCTTTAGCGTCAGCTGACAAGGGCACACATGGTTTTCCCATGCCTGAACAGCAGCTGGCCGCGTTATCCTCGTTGATGGGCGTCAGCCCATCTGCCTCGTCTGCCTTGCCATCTGCTGTCCATGCTCCGGGAAAACTCGAAGACCCGCCGGGCGCTCCGGCGCGTTTTTCGCAAGGCAGAGGACGCAGGCAGGCTGTCGCCTGTCAAGGACGATAACGCCGCGAAAGGCGTGCCGGTGCGCTCCGCGGGCATGTGCACCCTTGTCAACTGACGCTACCTTTTCCGAATACAACATCATTATTTCCTCCTTTATACGCGCAGATAGCGAAATATCCTCTCATGCCCCGGCTTTGCGCCACGCACGACATCAATGAGCGGCTATCCGTGGTATAGCATCTCGCCGCTCTCCGACAGAACAACTCTGCCTCCATTTTTGCAATTCTCCGCTCAGTGCTGGTTAGAGCATTCTAACCAGCGCTGATTATATCACCAGTTCTGCACAATCACAATGATAATTCTCAAATTTTTGAAGAAAAACTTCAAAGGGTGCGGTTCGTTCAAAACCGTACCCTTTGGTAATATTACTCGTTTTTCTTCTATACGCGCAGCTTCCAATCTGCCGCGGCGGTCGTTTCGTCCAGCAGCATGACACCCTGCGGCGGATTGCAGTCAATGGCACCCACGATGCGGTGGGGCACATACGGCTCCTCCAGATAGGCGATATCCTCGTCCGTGAGTTTAACTGCAAGCGCAGCGGCGGCATCATCCAGATACTTGGCTTTCGTCGCGCCCACGATAGGCGCGGCCACACCGTTGGCCCAATGCCATGCCAATGCAATCTCCTGCATCTGCACGCCGTATTTCTCCGCTAATTCGTGAACACGGGTGACAATCTGCATATCCTGTTCTTCAGTGCGGTCATATTTGCCCATGGCAACGCGGTCCGTCTTGCTGCGGAGCGTATCAGTGGTCCAAGTGGGCCGGGTCAGGTGTCCCGCCGCCAGCGGGCTGTACGGCATCAGGCTCACGCCCATCTGCCGACATATGGGAATAAGCTCCCGCTCGTCCTCGCGGTAGAGCAGATTATAGTGGTTCTCCATCGCCTCGAATCGAGCCCAGCCGTGGTTGCGGGCACAAAGCTGCATATTGTAGAACTGATAGCCATACATGGCAGACGCGCCCAGCGCCCGGACTTTGCCCGCCTTGACCAGATCGTTCAGTGCCTCCATTGTCTCCTCAATGGGAGTTTCGTAGTCAAATCGGTGGATAATATAGAGGTCAAGATAGTCCGTTCCCAGCCGCTTCAAACTGCCGTCAATCTCCCTGTGGATGGCCTCCCGGGAGAGACGGCCGGGATTGAAATAGACCTTGGACGCGATCACGGCTTTCTCCCGGCTGATATTCTTTTTCAGCGCACGGCCCAAATATTCCTCGCTGGTTCCGGCAGAATAACCGTTTGCGGTATCGAAAAAGTTGATGCCAAGGTCAAGGGCGTGCTTCACCACTTCCTCGGTAGCCGCTTTGTCCAGCGTCCAGTCGTGCATGGTTCCTGCCTTGCCGAAACTCATACAGCCCACGCAGACCTTGGAAATTTTAATATCGGTTTGTCCTAATTTCGTGTACTCCATTTGAATTGCTCCTTTATGCGTTCTCCGGCAGGATTTCGTTCACGCAGCCCAGTGCATTGAGGGTACGGGGAAAACCGATGTAGGGCAGGCAAACTGTCAGCGCGGCAAGCAAGGTTTCCTTGCTGTTGCCCACAGCGGCATTGCCGCCCACATGTGCCTTGACCTGCGGCTCGCCGCCGCCCTGTGCCACGAGAATGGCAAAGGTCAGCAGTTCCCGCTCCGGGATGGTCAGGAACTTACGGGTATAGAAGTCACCAAAGCAGTAGGCGGAAAGATAGTCCTGAATGTTCTTCTGATTTTCCGGCGCGGCGGCACGCATGGCGTCGATATGCTCCCCGAAAATGGATTTCTGTGCGGCGATGCCATCAGGCAGTCTGCTTTCCTCCGTGACGGTCTGACCGCTCGGCCCCGGCAGGGCAACGCCTTTTTCCGCCAATACCTCATTGACAGCGTTCACAGCATTTTCAGCTTTGCCAAGACCGATATAATGCGCACATGGTTTCTGCGGCTTTCTCTGTTCTGTTCATTATGATTCCTCCTGATCCGAGCACAACTCTATTTCATCTTTCACGATTCAACTCGCCGGACGGCTCCAGTACGGCAGCCTTCGCACACGTTGAGCCAATGTCGATTCCGATTCATCCAGACAGCACAGGCGTCACCGCCCCGCCGCATCACGGGCGAATCACCAGATCAGCCTGCATCTGCTTTTCGGTAATTACATACATATTTGTGACTGCGCCAACCTGCAGTTTGTCCGTCAGGCCGTAATAGTTGAGGCAGGTGCCGCAGGTGAGAATTTCCACGCCGAGTTTCGACAGCGACAGCAGATCCTCCAGCGAGGCCGAGCCTTCGCAGGTGAGGCTTGCGCCGCCGTTATAGAACAGAATGGTGGACGGCAGCTTTTCCTGCTGTGTCAGCGCGAACAGGAAACCCTTGAGCAAAATCTTGCCGAGTTCGTCGTTCCCTTCGCCCATATGGTCAGCAGAAATGACGACCACAACCGTTTTCTGCTCGGTAGGCGTCGTGCAGAGGTTTGCTTCATCACCTGTGCGCTCGACAGCTTCTCCCGTGGTGAGCGTGACGCGGTATTCCTTCTCCGAACGTTTTTCCGTCTCGATCGTGCAGCCCTTATTTTCTGCGAGCCGCGTCAAATTCTGCACGGCAATCTCGTTATCGACCAGAACCTCGATCGTTCCTGCGCCGCCAAGTTCTTTCAGCGCATTCATCGTCTTAATCACGGGCAGCGGGCAAGTGTCGCCCAGAGCATTGACCTGAACCATGATAAAACCTCCTATAAGCTTTTTCGGTCTTTGCACACTAAATTATAGTACAGCGTCGTATAAATTACAAGAAGGCGTCAAATTTACATGGCGGCGCAGAATATTGCGGCTGCGTGTTCAGCAACTGCACCTGCAAAGAGGCCGGTGCAATGCGGCGGAGCACACAAACACAGAGCAAACCGCAAAAACACTATCGCCGCGCATATAAACGCCGCCCGCAATTCATACGGATGGCGGCATGGAATCTCCGTCAATTTGCAGGATTTCCTCATCATTCTCTAAAATAACAGCAGAGCATCAAAGAAAGAGGAGGTTCCTCTCATAGCATTTTCTCTCGACAGCAAAGTAAAGGACATTCTGAAGAATCCGGCGGCAGCGACCATTCTGGACAAGTTCTGCGAGGGCACATCTAAAAATCCGCGGATGAAGCTTGTCGGCGGCATGACCTTACGCAAACTCGCCAGCCTTCCGCAGTCTGCCTATCTCCAGCCACATCTGGAGGAATTTGATAAGGAACTTCAGGCAATCAAGTACGTCTAAAAATCGTGCAGCTGACACGCTTGCTTCATTAAAAATTTTGATTTTAATGATTTTGCCCGTTTCGTCCCTTCAATCATTACCACTGGCCGTGCCGGTGGTTTTCTTTATACAAAAACAAAATCGTAACCCAACGAAGTGGTTACGATCTTGAACGAAGAAAGACCTTTGCTGTCGGGATGAACGCGCTTACGTGGTCATCTGACATCCAAAGGTCATTTCTGAGTGGCAGGGGCACAAGGACTTGAACTCTATTGTCTTGTCGTTTTTTCTATAAAATATACTGCATTTTCACATTTCTTTATAGAATAGCAGAACTTTCTCATTGCAGTTTAACCGTCAATAACCACCATTAACCTTTTGCATAAGGGAAAAAATAAGGGAAAATCCGTCCACCTTTGCACATAATTTAATTCAAACATATCTTTTGGTTCCGCATAGTTGGTACATATATCTTTTGCAGTTTTTTCTTCTTTCGACTAGCCATTTTCTCCTCTACCCTAACCTCATAGTATTCTTCCATTCTCGGCTATACATATGTGCATTTTACCGTTTATTTCTTCAATAGAAATCTTTTTGCCGACAGGCAAGTTCTTAATTCCATTATTAGAGGAAATTTCTAATGCATACCATTCTGACAATCACCAACCAAAAAGGCGGCGTTGGGAAAACAACGACCGCTTTGAATCTCGCCTCTGCGCTGGAAGCTGAACACAAGCGCGTACTTCTCATCGACAATGACCCGCAGGGCAATCTGACCGCGTCCATGGGCTTTACGCCGGCGGAGCAGAAATATACGCTGGCGAATCTTCTGCTGGCGGCGATCGACTATCCGGAAGATCTGGAACTGCATCTGCCGCGCTGCATCCTGCATACGGACGGAAAGCCAGACCTGATCTCGGCAAACCGGCGGCTCACAGACGCAGCGGCGCGACTTCAGGTCATGCAGCTCTCGCAGTACAGCGCGGCAAACGATTCCGGGCGCTGCGCGGAGCAAATGCTGGCACAGGTGCTTGCGCCGCTGCGCGAGGATTATGACTATATTATCATTGACTGCGGACTCAAGCAGGAGCTTCTGACGGTCAACGCGCTGAGTGCGTCAGATTCCTGCATCATCCCGGTGCAGTCGCATTTCCTCGCGTCCGAGGGCATCCCGGACGTTCTGGATATGGTGCGTTCGGTGCAGAAGCGCTTCAATCCAGAGCTGAAAATTGCGGGGCTCCTTCTTACCATGTATCAGTCCCGGCCGCAGCTCTGCAAAAGCGTGCAGCAGAGCGTCCGGGAGGTCTACGGCGACGACTTACACGTCTTTGACCGCCCTATCGAGTACACCATCCGCATTGCGGAGTGTCCGATGGCGGGCATGAGCATCCTGGATTATGAGCCGGGTAACCCGGCAGCGGAATCCTATCGGCAGCTTGCCGCGGAGGTGCTGCGGCTTGGCTAGAACGAATATGAACGAGCTGCTGCGAAAGCGGATGGCAGCAACACAGCAGGCATCCGAGCAGCAGACTGGCGACGCGGCGTATGAACGCATCTTTCAGATGCCGGTGCAGCGGACAGAAACCCAGTTTTGCGATGTGCCGGTTGACAAGCTGCGTCCGTTTTTTACGGCGGACATTGGATTTCATCCCTATCCCCGCGTCAAGCTGGAAGCGTTTGCGGAGGAGCTGAAAGAAAATGGTCTTTATGAGCGGATTCTGGTTCGCCCTATCGCAGGAACGGATGAATTTGAAATTCTGGCTGGACACAACCGCACAGCGGCGGCAGAGCTGGCAGGCTGGACGGATATTCCCGCAACGGTCATGGCCGTCAACGACCAGCGAGCCATCAGCATTGCAATCGCAACAAATCTTCTGCGGCGGCAGGATCTGACGATCATTGAGCGCGGCAAGGCGTATAAAGCGTTGCTGGATGCAAGAAACCGGCACGGTTTCCGCACGGATTTAACTTCTGGCGAATCTCGCCAGAAGTATTCCGCACGCGGTATCGTGGCCGAGTTCTTCGGCGTAACAGAATATGAAATCCGCAAAGCCGTCAAGCTGGCGCAGCTGATTCCGCCCATCGCTGAGATCGTGGAGAATGAGCCCAAAAAGCTGAATCTGACCTGTGCCGACTTGATTGCAGATTATGATGAGACTGCGCAGACGGCGTTCATCGAGATGTGTCAGATCGAGGGTTATGCGCTGAACAAACAGACAATGTCGTTTATTCAGACGCAATGCCCGCCGCCGTCAGCGGATCAACAGGCAATTTACGCCGCATGGCGGGAAGCGCGGTCAAAAGCTACGCAGCGAGCAGCCGCGCCGCCGAAAAAACTGAGTTTTGACCGAAAACGGTTTGCGCCGTACCTGAGCAAGTTTAAAAGCGACAAGGAAATTGAAGACCTGTTTCTGGAGTTTCTCAGGCAGCGCGCCGGATGAAGCGCGGCTAACTTTATAAAAACACGACTTTTTACAAGGTCGTGTTTTTTTATACCCAAATTCAGACGAAGGAGGTATCGAATTGCCCGGAAATCAGATCCCTTGCACGGCAGACGACCTGTATTGCCTGCTGTGTCGCTACCGTATCCCACCCTAGTATGCAAATCAAAACACAAAGGAGCTGTTTCTATGTACGAAACATATCAGGATCATCCCAAGCAGGCCAAGGGCAACATTCGTGTTGTGCTTGCCGTCGTATTTCTCGCCTGTGCCATCGGCACGGGCATCTTTCTTATCACCCGTCTGGTCAGCAAACCGCTGACCAAGGAAGAAGCACGCGCCAAAGCGGGCATTGTCTATGATTCCGCTGCCGTGGAGGGCGGTTGGGATAACCTTTCGCCGGAGGAAATCGCAGAAAAACTCAATGAAAAGGTCGCAGAGGGCATGATTAACATTTCGGCCAACACTGCCCCAATCTTTGAGGACGGTTCTTCGGAGGGAAACTTGATGCTGGTCAACGAGAGCATCAATAATTATCCACAAAAGGTCCAGATTGTCCGCAATGACACGGGCGAACAGATTTACGAATCCGGCGCTATCGCCGTCGGCAGCAAAATCGAACGCGCGAAGCTGGATGTTGTTCTCCCCGCTGGTACATACGAATGTACCGCGTATTTTCACAACTTGGACCCCGAAACCGGCGATATTATCGGCACGGCTGGGGCCATCATCACAATCACCATCAAGAATTAAATTTTCAAAACAACAAAGGAGTATTTTACCATGAAAAACACCAAGAAGATCGTTTCCCTCGTTCTCGCAATTTGTATGCTCGCATCCCTCGCCATTTCCGCTTCCGCTGCCAACACCGTGGACGCTTCTGGCGGCACTGGCACCTCGTCTGTTACCCTGTCCAGCACTGCTGACGGCAGTATCGGCGGCGATCCTGCGGCTACCAAGATGAGCGTTACCGTCCCGACCGTTCTGCCCATCGCTGTTGGCACGGATGGCACGGTCAGCACCGCAACGGACGCCAAAATCGTCAACAACAGCTTTGGTGCAGTCAAGGTCAACAGCGTTTCTATCGAAGCCGCGCAGGGCTGGTCGCTGGCCGCGTTCGGCAGCAAGGACACCCTCGCCCATGAGAAAGTTAACAGCAACAAGTTCGGTTTCCAGCTCGCCATCGGCGGCGGTGCTGCTGCGGCGACTGATAACAAGAACGCCAGCAAGCAGACGCTTCTTGATACTGCCATTGAAGGCTGCTACATGAGCGGCGTGGGCGACACTTCTGCCAACTCTATCGGCATCACCTATGATGCCATCGTTACGCCCGTCAGCGAAGCCGTGACCAACACCGCCATCGCAAGCGTTCTGTTCATCATCGCTTGGGATGCGGTCTAATCGCAATTCATTCAAGGGGAACGCCCAAAGCGTTCCCCTTACCTGATTCTACAAGGAGGACTTCAAAATGAAACGAAAAAGAATCCTCGCATTGTTCCTTGCGGCGGTATCGTGCTTATCACTGGCAGTTTCCGCATCGGCGGCAAACACGGTCAACCGCAAAGCCACGGATTTCCGCGATTTCGACCGTACCGCATGGTATGCCGAAGCCGTGAGCGCCGCAGTGGACAACGGACTTTTGTACGGCAAATCCAGCACGACACTTGACCCGAATGGAGATATGACCCGTGCGGAGATGGCTGCGATCATCAACAGGTCTTTCGGCTGCTATAAAACGGCAGATATTTCGCAGTACAAGGACGTTGCAAAATCCAAGTGGTACTACAAAGATGTAGCCCTCGCTGTCCAGATGGGGACGTATAACGGTCGCTCTGCTTCGGCAATGGCTCCCGACGCGCCCATCAGCAGGCAAGAAGCCATGACCGTTGTGGCAAGAGCGCTGGAACTGGACTACAACGCATATGCAAAAACGGACTTGTCCAAATTTGCAGATGAAAAGAACATTTCCAGCTGGGCGCTGCCATACGTCCGCGCAATGGTCGGAACGGATTATATCCACGGACGCACAAAAGGTCTGGAACCGCTAGACAACATCACCCGCGCCGAGTTTGCACAGATCTTCTACAACATTATCGGCACTTACATCGTGTCCAAGGGCACTTATGACAAGGACATTAAAGGCAGCGTTCTCATTCGCACCGACGACGTGGAACTGAAAAATCTGACCGTGGATGGTGACCTCATCATTGGCTGCGGCGCGGCGGATGGTAAAATCGTGCTGGACAATGTGACCGTCAAGGGTCGTCTGCTCGTCTGGGGCGGCGGCACAAAAGCCGTGTACTGCAACGCTGGGACGAATATGCCCGCTGTTGTCGTAGCCCGCGTAGACGATGCGGTCAAGGTCATCTATGACAGAGATTCCACCCTCGCCGTGATTGACACGATCAAAACCAGAATCACCGAGCGCGCAAAGCAGAACAAAGAGACTGAGATCATCTTTTACGATGTCAGCGGACTGCGCGAAGCCCAAAAGCAACTCAACGCTATCGTCGCAGGAAGTCAGCTTTCTGTTGTTGCTCCGGCTCATCTGTATGCTATTGTCGGGGCAACCGACGTGAAGGCTGAGTTCACGAACAACAGCAAGAATGACACCTACAAGGTGGAAATCCGCAGGAATAAGGATAACGCTCTGATTGCAGATGTTTTCGAGCTTGCCGCTGGCAAGAGCATTTCCAGTTTGACGTTACTGGAAGCGCCGGAGTTTGGCAACACCGACTGTACGGTGACGATTACGGCTTATCGTGACAGCAAGGAAATCGGCAGTATGCAGACCGAGTTGACCTTGCACACGGCGTATCTCTGGCCCAAGGAGGTGCAGTGATGAGTAAGAAAAAAGTTATCACTTTACTCCTGACACTGGCAATGATCCTATCACTGTCCGTGGGCGCGTCGGCGGCGGAGACGACCGAAGCAAAAGTGCCAATTACCCTTACGGTAGTCAATACCGTCGCGCCGATTTCGTGTACGGTTCCGGCTTGTTTGCCTGTGTCATTGATCGACGGCTATGTTGTGACAGCCAATAATGCAGCAATCACCAACACGGCCAAAACAGGAAGCATCAAGGTGACGAAAGTGGACGTTCAACCCGGCACATTTGAAATCGGCAATTATGATGATTTCAGCGCGGGCAAAAACAGCATCGCACTTAGCATCAATGGTTGTAGCACGAAAGGCGCGGGCAGTCTGACGCTTGTGGACGGCGCGTTTCCGGCGATTGCCGCCGAGAAAAATCTCGCCATCCGCTACAAAGCAAAAGTTTCGGCCAGCGAAGCTGCGACGAACATCAACGCCGCTACAATCGTCTTTACCATTACTGCGATTACAGAGGAGGGGTAAAACATGAAAATGAGAAAATTTGCAGCTTTGATGCTCACCCTCTGCATGATGCTCTCCCTGAGCATTTCGGCGTTTGCGGCCAGTGATACGATCGCCAGCGGTACGATTCTGGACACCAAAATCAAGTGGGAGCTTGATTCGCACGGCTGGCTGACCATTTCCGGCAGCGGCGAAGCGCCCGTATTCCAAAGCGCAGATGACCAGCCGTGGGCGGAATATCGGGAACAAATCACGGAAGTCTGGTATGACGATATGGAAGCGTTGACGATTCCAGACCTTGCGTACTGGTTTGAGGGATGCACGGCGTTGACCACCGCCGAATTGCCGCTGGCCCCGGTCATTGGCCGCCATGCGTTCTATAACTGCCCGAAGCTCTCTACGCTGACCATGTACTACGGCGAAACGGTTCTGAACAGCATCGGCGAAGATGCGTTCTGGCGCGAGGCCGATGCTGGCGATACGCTCTATATCGCCTACATCATCGGCTACCCGGAAGCAACGGTGCCGTTCTATACCTATGATTGGGCGGCTTCTAACCGCAGCGACCGATATTTTTACGATTTGTACGGCGTGTACTCGAACGTTGACGGTGCCACATCCACTGTTGCTGATTCCGGTATTATGAAAGCGCCTGCAAGGGCTGCTGCCCGCGCGTCCACCGGCATTGTCGGCACCTGCCCAAGCTGTAAGCAGTATTCCCTGCAGGGCACCTACGTTTCCACGACGCATACATCCAGAGGTCATCAGGAGTATTATGAGTGCTATAAGTGCCATTATGTTCAGAATTTAGGGACTTATGTGTATAAAGATCATGGTTCCGGCTCGTATGGTTCTTGGACTTGCCCGGATTGTGGCAGTCACACATGGGTTCTGGACTATGAAAATGATGCCACTTGCACACGAAACGGCTACCGGGAATATAGCTGCGATTGCGGTCAGAGCAAGCGCGAGACCATCTACGCAACCGGCCACAGCTATTCCTATGGAAGCTGGGAGGAATATTCCAGCAGTCAGCACCGGCGTGAAGCCTATTGCCGGAACTGCGGCGATTCGGATTACGAATACGCCAGCCACAGCATGAGCTACGGATCGTGGAGCAATTCTTCTTCCAATCAACATAGCAGGACGGCATCCTGCCGTACTTGTGGGTACTCCACAACGGAATACGGAAATCATAGCTATTCCACTGGCGCATGGAGCAAGTACAGTGATACGCAGCACCGACGTGCAAAAACCTGTACGTCCTGTAGCGCGTCTACCTATGATTATGCAGATCACAGCTATTCCTACGGTTCGTGGGTTTCGGACAGCGAAACGCAGCATAAGCGTACCAAGACGTGCTCGGCTTGCGGAGATTCTGGCTATGAATATGCAGACCACACCGATGCGAACGGCGATGGAAAGTGCGACGATTGCGGCGCAACGGTTTCGTTGACGGTCACATGGGACGCGGGCGGCAACGGCGGTACGATTGACGGCAAAGCAACGTACAGTGAAACTGTTCAGCCGAACAGCAAGCCGACGATTCCCGCATCGCTCCCCGTCAAAAAGGGGCACAGCTTTAAGGGCTGGTACACGGCCAAAACAGGCGGCAAGCTCTACAACACTGTCACCTCGATCACGGCCAGCACAACGTTTTATGCGCAGTTTGAAGCGAACCAATACGTCGTGACATGGGATCTTGGTACTGGCAAAACGGAAACCACAAATCAGACCTACGGCGAAAAGTTGGTGCTGCCGATCGAGCCGACACGCAAAAATGCAGATTTTTTGGGATGGTTTACCGAAGCGAACGGCGGTACGCAGGTAACGGAAAATGACGTTTTCACGGAAACCGCAGATAAAACGTATTACGCCCACTGGGAGATCACGGAGGTCTTCTCGGTCACGGTTCCCGTCACACTGCCGCTTGTCGTTGACGAAAGCGGCGAGGTTCACGTTGGCACGGCAGAGATCATCAATGCGTCCACGGGCGAAGTTGTTGTGTCCTCCGTCAGTATCAGCACGAAAAACGGCTGGCAGCTTGTTCCGTTTGACACCGATATGGCGCACGCTAAAGTCGATGCAAAACAGCTTGGTTTTAAGATCAACAATTCTGTGACGACGAAAACCGGCGATACAGAAACACTCGTTTTGCGCGGATCGTGGGATATTGCAGAGAGCGGCAAGCTCCCACTCTCCTATGACGCCGTTGTCAGCGCCGTATCCAAAGCAGTCACTGAGCAGGAAGTTCTCTCCATTGTCTTTGTTCTGGAATGGGGCGGTGAATGATCAAAAACCTGAGAACGGGTTTCCGTTCTCAGGTTTATGCTTCTATTCTGCTGTGCGCAGCCTGCCAGGATAGGGCCTGCTCCAATTCATAGGCGATCTGTTCTTCCTCGGTTGCTTTGCGCACCGTCATACACGCACATTCCGGGCACTGCTGCGGCATGAAGCGGTCAAAGCCCCAAAAGGTTTGCTCACAGGTATTACATGCGTAGAGCATGGCGTTCACTCCTTTATATTTTTAGTTTATCGCTCAAATGTGAACATTTCAACGCCGGGGGCTGCTCAGTCTTCGGTACATCCATTTTTGGAGGAATCAATGAAAAAGCTATATCGTTTTTATACACTCTGCCTGCTGCTTTTACTGTGCGTCAGTCTGTTTTGTGTGCAGGCGTTTGCTGTCGAGGATATGTGGACGGCGGCGAACCGCATCATCGTGGACGTTTACAGCAAAATTGCAGGCATCAGTACGGTGCTGGCCGGTCTGATGTCCGCCGTCGCGGTCGTCGGCGCAAAGCTCTCCAATAATCAGCACAAGGTCGATCAGGCGTGGGACTGGCTGCGGCGCATCTGGATCGCGTGGGCAGTCATTAACGGCATCGGCGCGTTCATCGCCTATGTTGCGCCGCTGTTTCAGGGCCTTGCAACGATCCAGAGTTAAAAAGTCAGGACAGAATCATCCGGCGCGGAACGGAGGTGACGATGCTTGCTGGAGCTGCTCTTTCAGGGCTTTATCGAATGGATCTATGGCCTGATCCTGGAATGCTGGGAGTATTTCGCGTCCGTGCTGTTTGACCTCATGAGTCTGGATTTCGCGTATCTGCGTGAGCACATGCCCGTCATTGATACCATCCGGCAGATCATGCTGGGCGTCGGCTGGGCATTGCTCATCGGAAACCTCGTCTTTCAGGCCACGCGCGGCATGGCAGCGGGGCTCGGCTTCGACGCGGAGGACCCGAAGCTGCTTTTTACACGGACGTTTGCCTTTTCGTTTCTGCTGGTGGCAAGCCCACAGATCTGCGAGCTGGGGCTGAACATGACATCGACCGTCATTGAGCTTTTGCAAATGCCGGACGCCGTGGATATTACATTCGCGGATGAAGCCTCCTTCGGCGGTCTGACCGGGTCGTGGCTGCTTGTCGTGATTTGCGGCATCATCGTCATGTTCCAGACGTTCAAGCTCATTATGGAAATGGCGGAGCGGTATTTCATCCTCGCTGTGCTGACAATCACCTCGCCGCTGGCCTTTGGCATGGGCGGCAGCCGGAACACGTCGGACATTTTTACCGGCTGGTGCCGGATGTTCGGCTCCATGTGTCTGCTCATGGCGACGAACGTGATGTTCGTCAAGATGCTTTTATCCGTGCTGTCGTACTATCCGAGTGGCCTTGACGTGCTGCCATGGATGGTGCTGGTCGTTACCATCGTCAAGGTAGCGAAAAAAGCGGACAGCATCCTTGCGCGCATCGGCCTGAATCCTGCCATGACAGGTGATCCGCTTGGCCGCGGCTTCCCCGGCGCAATGACAATGATGGTCGTGCGCTCAATGGTGTCCAATGCAGCGCATACCCTCGGCAGGAACGGCAATCAGCCGCGCAGCGGCAGCGGAAATTCCAAGCCGAATGCACCGACCGGACCGCGCTCTGGCGGCTCTGGCAGCGCTTCCAATGTCAATGCGCCCTCGCACGCAAACGGCTATCATCATAGCACGTCTGCGCAGCAAAACAGCGCGAATCCTGCATTCAATCAAGAATCTATTTCGGCTCAGACGGTTGCTGCACAGACGGATACCGTACAATCCGCCACCGAAAAGATGGTGGGCGCATTCCCTCAAGCCGCGCCTGCTGGAACCGGAAAGCAGCCGAACTCCACGCGCAAAACCGCCGTGCCGCCCGGCGCCAGACGTGCGCCGGGCCACATGGCAGCGCCGAAGGACCATGCAGCGCCCACGGCAGCCAAAACCTCGCCCGGTGCGCCGTATCATCGTGCGGATACTTCTCAGCCCGTCATGGGCGGCGCGGGCACGCAGAACACGCAGCAGGAGCAGGCCGTACATTCCCAGTCGGAATCCCATCCGCGCAGCAGTGCGTCAGTGCAGAATCACGGTGGGACTGTTTTGAGCGGCACAGCGGGAAAAACGGCAGGCCAAAATTCATCGCGCACTACCGTTCAGCCGACCGGTCCCGCAGGAAAGTCGTATCACAGCAGCAACGCACAGGGGCAGACGGTACAGGCCGAGTCTGCACAACAGCGCAGCACCTTTGTGCAGCCGCCTGATACACAACGCGGAGCACCCGGAATGGCAGCTGCTCCAAATGCAATGCCGAACAATTCTGTTTTGCCGTCTGCCACACCGCGCAGCCCGGCACAACCCGTCGGCAGCGCAGGAATGCCAAACCATCCGAACGGTAGCCAGGTACGAAATACGCAAGCAGAATCCGTTCAGCAGCGCAGTACCTTTGTGCAAGCTCCAAACATGGCAGGCGCGCAGCCAGCAGCAGATCATCCGGCTTCGCCTGCTTCTCCGCGATCCGGTATGGCAGGAAATCCGTCTGTGCCGCACAGCAGCACACCGCCAATTCCCGCACAAAACGGTGTGGCAGGAAAACAGCCAGCTTCCAATTTGGCAGAAGGCCCCCGTTCCACATCGGTCCGCGATACCGCAGGAACTGGTGCGCGGCCGCAGCAACCGGGCAGTCCGCAGAATACGCCAGCGCCCGGTACGGCAGGAACGCAGCGCACATCCATCGGCGGACGCTATACCCAGCCCGTGCAGCAGACGACACGCGTTTCCACGAATGGAAACACCCAGATCACGCAGCAGAACCATGTTTCTGCCCAGCAGTCCGGCGGCACGGTGCAGCCGTCCAGCGGAGTCCGTATGGATGGCCGCTCCACAACTCGGGAGCATCCTACACCCACAACGCCGGTATCTCCGGCAGCGCTGTCTTCCAACCGCGAAACTGGTACGCCTCCGCGCTCGACCGCGCGGTCTGATGCGGCACGTCCGGCAGAACAGCGCGCTTCGCAGCGCCCAATTCCCGCACAAAGCGGTAGCGCAGAAAAGCCGATACCGCAGACTGGCACACAAGCTTCTCCTGTTTCCGCCGCTTCTTCCGAACGGCAGAGCAGGAAACCGGCGACCCCGTCTGCTATGGGCAGCATGACTGCGTCGGCTCCGGTATCGCAGGAATCGCGCGGGCCGCAAAGAAGCCCTGCAGCAGAATCCTCTGCCAAGCGTCCGGTACCGCAGGAACGCAAGGCCGGTACACAGCCGGAGCCGCAGAAGAAGGAGCAGACACTCTATCACCGCCCCGGCACGGCAGGAATCGCGCCCACGGCAGTTGGGATCAACACGGAAGCAGCATCGGCGGCGCAGAAGCCCGCTGCGGAAAAGGCGGCAAAGAAGCCGTTCGTTCCGCTGACCGGCAGAACACCGGAATCCATTCCGTCGCATCTCGATCTGCATGAAGCCTCGCAGAAGACGACGAAGCGCCCGCAAGAGAACACGCAGGAGGTGGCATCGGATGAATGACCGGAACCACCGCTCCGCTGCGGAGGTCTTGGCGAATGCGGCGCGCGTGGTCAAGGCAGCTGTCAACATCGTGCGGGCGGCGATCGCAGGAGGGCTTCACGGCGCGGCTGCCGCCGCTGCGAAGGAGCTCCTGCCAACGATCATCAAGCTTGCCGTCGGCGTTCTCATTGCCGTCATCGTGATCCCAATGTTCGTGATCTCCGCTATGCCAAATATGTTTTTCGGCTACGAAACGTCCGAAAAGGACCCGCAGATCACCATGCGGGAGCAGGCGCTTTCCATCGGCGGCGCGTATCTGTCGTTGGAGGACTTTGAAAAGACGCAGCAGGACGCCATTATTACCGGCGAGGCAGCCGCGTATGAGAATCAGGGCGTCACGATCGATGAGATCCGGGTGTCCAGCAAGTTCGATGAAGAGGACCTCTGCTGGTACATCGCCATTAATTCCGTTGCCCACAAGCAGGACTTGTCAGAAATGAAGCCGGAGGAGGTACAGTCACTTCTGATCTCCAATCTCAAGCACACGACGCGGCTGGAATCCTCCGGCAACCAGACTGTCCTCCGTATTATCTTCCAGCCGCTCGATAAAGACAAGCTCATGGATGATCTGGAGTTCGATGAGGATGCAAAAACGTGGGCAGGCGCGCTGTTCGAGACGATCTATGAGAGCGACGCGCTGGGTAAATACAAAGATAAATTTGAAGCTTATAAGCCAAATTACGCGGGCGATACCGGCTACACTGGTCCGGCGGAAACCTCACCCGGCGGTGGAGGTGGTGGCGCGGAGAGCGGCGGCAGCGCCGACAATACCATCGACATCTCCGGTTTTACAAATCCACGCACAAAAAACAACCATGATCTCGCCGCCTATGCGATACAGGCGTGGGAACACGGTTGGGGGTATGTGTGGGGGACGTTTGGAACCGTCCTGACGGAATCCATGCTCCAATACAAGCTGGAGCAGTATCCGGACATTGGCGCATCGGAAGCGTTTATCCGCGAGCACTGGCTCGGCAGGCGCACAACGGACTGCGTAGGGCTTCTCAAAGGCTACGGCTGGCTGAACCCCGATACGCTGACCATTGACTACAATACGAACGGAATGCCGGATTATACTGCGGATCAGATGTACGCCTCTGCCAAGGAAAACGGCACGGAGTACGGCGGCATGGACACGATGCCCGATATCGTTGGACTTGGTCTTTGGAAGCAGGGACACTGGGGTGTCTACGTCGGGAACGGCTATGCCATTGAAGCGATGGGAACCCAGTACGGTGTCGTCCGCACAAAGGTCGAAGGTCGCGGCTGGCAGGGTTGGTGCAAGATCCCGTACATACAATATGACGAATAAAGGAGGGGCCTATGAAGGTCAGAAAATTCCGCATTCTCCGCCTGCGGCACCATGTCAGCATGGTCGAGCTTGGCCGGGCCTGCGGCGTATCCGCGCAGCGGATCAGCGAGCTGGAGCTGAGCGAAAACAAACCGTCGGCGGAGACTGTGCAAAAAATCCAGAGCGGCTTTGAGGCGATCATCGCGCAGCGCGGAGAAAAACTTGATACATTGCAGCAAGAATATATCGCCTGCAAAAACAGTCTGATGGAGCGTGTGGGAGAATACGAATATGAGCTATGAAACCTATCATATCCCCGTAAATTTTACGGACGCGGGCAAGCTGTTCGGCGTGTTTGAGATCCGCAATGCGGTCGAAACCGTGCTTCTATGTGTTCCCATTCTCTTTCTCTGTCTGGCGCTTCTGCCGCTGACGCTTATGCCGAAGATCATCGTCACGATGACGATCCTCGTTCCCGTGGGCGGTTTTGCGCTCATTGGCATCGGCGGCGACAGTCTCACCAGATGGCTCAAGGCGTGGATAAACTGGCGCAAGCACCGGCGCATGATCTTTTACCGCGGGGAGGTGCGTCTATGAGCATGAAGGACGCCATTTTCGGCACGGCCGCGCCGACCAGTCACGGCGGCGCGACCTATCGTGACAGCATTCAGGCGTGGCTGCCGGTCAAGAATATTATCGGCGGTGTGGTCATTACGAAGGACAACCGGTTCATCAAGATTCTTGAGGTGCTGCCCGTCAACTTCTATCTGAAATCCCCGTCCGATCAGCAGAATATCATTACGTCCTACGCCGCGTATCTGAAGATCGCACCGGACAGCATGAGCTGCGAGGTGCGCACACTCCCGCCGGACACAAGTGAATACGTCGAGCAGATGCGGCAGTTTCAGAAAAGCGAAGAAAGCGAAAACTGCCGCGCGGAGATCGAGGACAATATTGAAAAGATCGGTCTCGGTATCGCCAGCGAGTCCATCCGGCATCGCTTCTTTCTCGTGTTCCAGTACGAAGCCAAGATGCGCGCCAAACGCAACACCGTCAAGGGCATCATTCAGCGCCTGAACGAAGAAGCGGACACCGCACGACGCTATCTGGACATCTGCGAGCTGGAAGTCTTAGAACCGCGCTACACAGACGATTTCGTACTAAAGCTCCTGTATGAGCTCATCAACAAGGGAACGAGTCTGCGTGTCAAGCTCCCGGAGGGCGTGTTCGACATGACCACGGAAGTGCATGGGGTGTATGGGGAATAAAAAAGAGGAATGGATTTCTCCGTTCCTCCTGAATGGGTAGGATTTAATTCAGACAAAGTCAATTTTTAACTGCTTTCCGAGCCCAGCCGCAATTCTTGCCAGTGTATCGATTGTGGGACTTGCAGAGCCGTTTTCGATCCGGCTGATATTGGACTGCCGGATCCCGGTCTTTTCAGCAAGCTCTTTCTGCGTCATATTACAGGCAAGCCGCGCAGCGATCACCGCGCGAATCGCTTCGTATTCCGGTCGCTGCGCTTCATATTCAGCAGCAAACACAGGATCTTCCATTTGCTGTGCAAGATAATTCTTGAAATCACTCATAGCAATGACTCCTTTCATAGTCTGCCTTATATTTATGGGCAAGTATCAGCTCTGATTTTGGGGTTTTCGTGGTCTTTTTTACAAATCCATTTGTAATAACGATCGTATGATTGACCACAAAGAAATAAAATAGTCTGGAAATGTCACTCGCAAATTTGATCCTAAGCTCAAACAGACCGTCTTCTAACTGTTTGGAATATGGCTCACGCAGTTGATTTCCGAACTCCTCTAAAATTGAAAGACTGTGCAAGGCCTTTGCGCGCATCTTTGTATCCAGCGAGTCCAGAAACTCCACCGCCGGTTTTGTTCCATTCGGTAGTTGATAAAACTCAATTTCAAACATATATGCACCTTTTATCTGCCCACTATTAGTATATTCCTTTTATGATATATTGTCAAGCCGCCACGAACTGAGGTCTTCACCATGCGCTTATAAAAAATGGCGGGAAATTCTTCCCGCCTGCGGTGGCCCAAAGAACTTACGCCCAAGCCAGCTACATCATTAACGCCTCGCACTTGGGATATAGGCGGCGAAACACCTGCTGAGAATCTTTCGATTCAGCCGTATTATATGCGACATAATGCAAAAAATCAACACCATACCGAACAATTCCGTTCTGAATTTTCTATGAACAAAAGCAATCATAAACCATTTCAAGGAGTGTGATCCACTTGAAAAAGCACCGCAAGAACAAACCCGCCCCACCGCCCGGCTTGCCGCCGGAGGAGAAGCCGCCAGTCAAGGAGCAGCCGAAGAAGC
>ERZ773193.1197-NODE-1197-length-34261-cov-4.398293_pt1 | contig 34261 bp, 27 predicted proteins | sample MGYA00511110_ERZ773193 | MGnify/ENA primary metagenome ERZ773193 (study PRJEB29015, sample SAMEA2737784) | human gut metagenome | biome: human gut; feature: human-associated habitat; material: faeces | place: China | collected 2012 ...
GAGCCGACCCCAAGGCCGTAAACGCAGGGAATCCGCAGGGCGTGACGGGGCTTCTCTCCGGAACATTCCGCAGGACGCAAAGAGGCTCCGCAGCGCGAAGCGCGATGCGGAGCCTCTTTGCATGTCCGAGGACGTTCCGGAGAGAAGCCCCGTCACGCCCTGCGGATTCCCGGTGGGAGTTCTAGACCTTGTCGGCCTTAGTACATACCGCCGCCCTGCTGACCAGCGGTAGCAGCAGCGATAGCGTCCTCAAGCTGAGTGTTCTTGGGCACATCGGAGACGGTGGCCTCAGTGATGAGGATCAGGCTGGCGACAGAAGCAGCGTTCTGCAGGGTGACGCGGCTGACCTTGACGGGGTCGAGGACGCCCATCTCAATCATGTCGCCCCACTCGCCGTTGGCAGAGTTGAGACCCTGGCCGGCGGGCAGCTCGGCAACCTTGTCGACCACGACAGCGCCCTCAAAGCCAGCGTTCTTGGCGATGGTGGCGACCGGAGCGGTCAGAGCCTTCTTGACGATGTCGACGCCGATCTTCTCCTCGGGGTCGTCAATCTCGACAGCGTCGAGCGCAGGCACAGCGTCCATGAAGGCGACGCCGCCGCCAGCGACAATGCCCTCCTCGACAGCAGCGCGGGTAGCCTGCAGGGCGTCCTCGACGCGATGCTTGATCTCCTTGAGCTCGGACTCGGTAGCAGCGCCGACCTTGATGACGGCAACGCCACCGGAGAGCTTGGCCAGGCGCTCCTGGAGCTTCTCGCGGTCGAAGTCAGAGGTGGTGTTCTCCATCTCGCCCTTGATCTGAGCGATGCGGGCGTCGATGGCCTCCTTGGAGCCAGCGCCGCCGACGATGACGGTGTTGTCCTTGGAGATGGTGACGGACTTAGCGGTACCGAGCATATCGGCGGTGATATCAGCGACCTTCACGCCCAGCTCGTCGAGAGCGGCCTGGCCACCGGTAAGGACGGCGATGTCCTCGAGGATGCGCTTGCGGCGATCGCCGTAGCCCGGAGCCTTGACGGCGCAGACGTTGAGGGCGCCACGGATCTTGTTGAGGACGAGGGTGGGCAGAGCCTCGCCGTCGATGTCCTCAGCAATGATGAGCAGGCTGCGGCCAGCGCGCTGGACAGCCTCGAGAACGGGCATGATGTCCTGGACGCTGGAGATCTTCTGGTCGGTGATGAGGATGTACGGATCCTTCATCACGGCCTCCATGCGGTCGTTATCCGTGACGAAGTAAGCGGAGACATAGCCCTTGTCGAACTGCATGCCCTCGACGGTGTCGATGGTGATGTCGAACGTCTGGGAATCCTCGACGGTGATGACGCCGTCCTTGCCCACGACCTCCATGGCCTCGGCGATCTTCTCGCCGACCTCGGGGTCACCGGCGGAGATGGTACCGACGGAAGCAATCTGCTCCTTGGTCTCGACCGGCTTGGCCTGCTTCTTCATCTCGGCGACGGCGGCGTTGACGGCCTTGTCGATGCCGCGACGGATGGCCAGCGGGTTGGCGCCAGCGGCGACGTTGCGCAGACCGTCGTTGACGATGGCTTGAGCGAGCAGGGTTGCGGTGGTGGTGCCGTCACCCACGGTGTCGTTGGTCTTGGTGGCGACCTCCTTCACCAGCTGGGCACCCATGTTCTCGATGTTGTCCTCGAGCTCAATCTCCTTGGCGACGGAAACGCCGTCGTTGGTGATGGTCGGGGCACCAAACGTGCGCTGCAGAGCGACGTAACGGCCCTTGGGGCCCATGGTGACGGTAACGGCGTCGGCCAGAGTGTTGACACCCTTGGCGAGCTTAGCGCGGGCATCGGTGTTGAACGTAATGTTCTTTGCCATGGTAGGTAATCCTCCAAAAGAAACGTGACTCGCGTCGCCGCTTCCGAGTCCTATGCGGCGGGCGCGTTCAAAGACGAATCAGAGATTCTGACGAGACTAGGCCTCGACGACAGCGTAGATGTCGTCGGCGCGCATCAGCAGATACTTCTCGCCGTCGACCTTGACCTCGTTGCCACCGAACTTACCGTAGATGACAACGTCACCGACCTTGACGTCCATGGGGATGCGCTCACCCTTGTCGTTGACCTTGCCGGCACCAACGGCAACGATGGTGCCGCGCTGCGGCTTCTCCTGGGCGTTGCTGGCGATATACAGACCAGAAGCGGTCTTCTGCTCGGCCTCGTCGGGCTTGACCAGAACACGATCTGCAAGCGGCTTCAAAGACGACATGCTTGTCTCCTCCTTTTTGGGCCGCGCGGTTATGCCACGCGAATTAACCCTTTTTGTTTGCGTACGCGTTGAATGGTACCCACGAATGGCGGGTTATACAACACGGAGTCAAAAAATCTTATTTTTTGGCACTTAGATTTTCTGAATGCCGGGGGATAACTTAGCAGTGGCCCCGGGGCGGACCGGAGGGCATGAAGTTTGTCGCGAGTTCCGCACGCAAAGGAAAGCACTTAATGTGCTTTCCGTCTTGCGCAGGACTGTAGAGCAGCAAACTTCATGCCCTCCGGTCCGCCCCGGGAGCCAGGTTAACTAATTCGGGCCCGGCATTCAGAAAAGTCAGTGCAGCAAAATGGCGATGCGGATAGGAACGTGGGCATGGTTTTCGCTGCGCGCACGGGTCCCCTGGGGAGCACCGTGCATTTTTGGGAGTATTCAACAGGCCAGGGTGGCTGCATACGCGCCGGACATACCTTATTGGTCCCAAGAACGCCTTCAGCGGGCGGTTTTGGTCGGTGGGCAGACCCCGTTGGGACAAATGGGCGTACTTCGCGCCGTACCGGAGCCCAAAATGACGTCAATCTCCGTAACGTTACTCAGCCGCAGCGGCACCGGCAGAGCTCGCGGTGCTGAATACTCCGTTTTTTGCACGGCCCAGGCGGGGGTACATCAGGGCCGGAAAGAACATCTCAGCTTTTTTATGCAATCTGCAACTGGAAGTATGCAAAACACCATGAGGTTTCACTGCTGATGTCCAAATTGAACGCACGGAGCAGCACCTCAACCCCGCGCCCAAATCCAACAGGGCAGGGACGCACATGGCGGATCCTCACCGAAACGCAAACGCGGCTCGAGCGCCATCCCAAAATAAGCTGCCCGAGCCGCGTTTAACGGTAAGACATGAATACTTAGCGCTCGTAGATCAGGTTGCCGGCTAGGTAGGTGGCTTGGACTTTGGTAGCTTGGAGTTCTTGGGGGTCGATGGTGAGTGGGTTTTGGTCCAGGACTACCAGGTCGGCGTATTTGCCGGGTTCTAGGCTGCCGAGGTTTTGCTCGTCGCCCGCTGCATAGGCGCTGCCCAGGGTGTAGTTGCGCAGAGCCGTTGCCGCATCGATACGCTCGCTCGGCAGCCAACCGCCCTCGGGCCAGTGGCTGCGGGGGTCTTGGCGGGTGATAGCCGTGTAGAGCACGTTCATGCTGGTAACGGCTGTGATGGGGCTATCGGTGCCGAAGGCTTGGCGGATGCCGCACTGCTTATAGGTCGCAAACGGCCACATGATGCGGCTACGCTCCAAGCCCAGGTCGCGCTCCGGACCACCCGGGTCGAGTGTGATATGACAGGGCTGGCTCGAGGCGACCACGTTGAGCTTGCGCAGGCGGTCGATGTCCTCGGGCAGGAGGTTCTCCAGATGCTCGAGTGTGTTATGGCCGTGCTGGGGCAGGCCGTACAGGTCGGCGGCCTCCTCGAAGATATCCAGCGCGGCATGAATCGCACCGTCGCCGATGACGTGGATACGCACAGTGTGGCCGCGCTCCGCAGCCGCCAGAACCAGCTTACGCATGCGCTCGGCAGGAACCGTCAGGCGACCTTGATCGCCCGGGAAGCGCGGATTGGTATAGGGCTCGGTGAGATATGCCGTGTGCTCGCTCGAGACGCCGTCGAAGAACTGCTTAAAACCAGGCGCCGAGAGCAGCGCGTTGTTCGCGTAGCGGGTCTGCAGTTCTTCTAAGCGCGATTGGTCATCCAGCAACGTGGGGAACAGATGGGCTCGGATGCCCAGCTTGCCGGCTGCCTGTAGCTTGCCGTAGACATCGTCGCGGATAAAATCGCAGCCCGGCATGGGCATGAGCGACATATCGCATATCGAGGTGATGCCCTGCTCGGCCATACGCCTCATTTGATCGGCGTAAGCGCTTGCAATGCGATCCTCCCCCAGCCACTCAAGGCAGCGCGGTAGCAGCTGCATGGCAGCCGCCTCGTGAGCAATGCCCGTGAGCTCGCCGCTTGCGTCCTTGTCGTAGCCACCGCCCGCTGGCGGCTCGCTGTCGCGCGTGACGCCGAGCGCCTCGAGTGCGCGGCTGTTGAGCCACAGCGTATGGCCGTCGCCCGAATACATAACGCAGGGGCGATCGGGAAATGCCGCATCGAGCGACGCCTTGGTAGGATGCTCGGGCGGGTCCCAACGGTAGTCGCGCCAGCCCTGAGTCACAACCCAAGCGTCGTCGGGCAGGTCCTGGGAAAACTCGAGCGCGTGTTGCACCAGCGCCGCCTCGGACGTGCCCATATCCATGAGCATGTACGGCGAGGAGCCGACCGAGGTATGGAAGAAGTGCAGATGAGCGTCATGGAAACCTGGGCAGACAAACTGCTCGCCGTAGTCGATAACCGGCGTGGCGGCAGGCGCGGCGGCAATCACGTCATCGGGCGCACCGACTGCGACGATACGGTCGCCTGCGATGGCAATCGCCAGCTCGCGGGCGGTATCGATGCCGTCTTGCGCGGTAAAGACGTTCTTGGAGCGGATAATCCGATCGATATGTTGCATGGGCATCCCCATCTCTGGCAGGAAATTCAACACCCCCGAGTGTACTCCCCCGCCCTTGTAACAAAACCCCAAGCGGCAAACGGCAACTTTACCAGCCCTAGCGGCAGGTGGCATACTGGAGAGAGCCTGTACGATTTTGCGATCAACCCAGCAAGGAGCAAATCGACCATGACGAAGACCAAGGCACAGCAGATTATGGCGGCGACCGAGGCTCGCGCGGCTGACGACGTCACCGCAGCCATCAAAGATATCGCTACCGAGTTTGAACCCTATATCATCAAGCAGCGCCGGCACTTCCATAAGCACCCGGAGCTGAGCCTTGCCGAGGAGCGCACGACTTCTGACATCGCCAACCAGCTCGACGCCATGAATATCCCCTACGAGCGTCCGCTCAAGCCCGGCTTGGTGGCAACGCTTCGCGGTACCGCGTCGGATGCCTACCACGAGGACGGCACGCCGCGCCGCCGTATCCTGCTGCGCGCGGATATCGACGCCCTGCCCGTCACCGAGCAGACCGGCGAGGAGTTTGCCAGCGTCAACGAGGGCTGCATGCACGCCTGCGGCCACGACTGCCACATCGCCATGATGCTCGGCACGCTGCAAATCCTGCGCCATATGACCGACGACATCCACGGCGAAGTCCGCATCGTCTTCCAACCCAGCGAGGAAAACGGCCAGGGCGCCAAGCTCATGATCGGCACGGGCGTGCTCGACGGCGTCGATGGCGCCTACGCCGCGCACATCTGGAGTGAGGTCGACGCCGGCACCGTGAGCTGCGAGCCCGGACCGCGCATGGCCAATACCGACTGGTTCCGCATCGACGTCCGCGGCACCTCGTGCCACGGTGCCATGCCCCAGCGCGGTCACGACGCCGTTATGGTTGCCGCCGAGATCGTCAACGCTCTGCAGACCATCGTTTCGCGCGAGATCAGTCCCTACGAGCCGGCCGTCATTACCGTCGGCGAGCTGCACGGCGGAACCGCGCGCAACGTTATCGCCGGCACGGCCTACCTCGCCGGCACGGTGCGCACCTACGGCGATTCGACCCACGAGGAAATGCCGGAGCTCATGCGCCGCATCGTGGAGCATACCGCGGCCGCCTTGGGCGCCGAGGCAAAGCTCACCGACTACACCATCGCCAACTACAAGGTCGAAAACGATGCCGCCTCGAGCGAGCGCTGCCGCCAGGCAGTAATCAAATGCTTGGGCCCCACCGGCCAAGGCCATTACCGCGGCACGCTTTCGGGCGAGGATTTTTCGGAGTACCTGCGCCGCGTACCGGGCGTGCTCGCCTTTGTAGGTACGCGCAACCCCAAGATTGGCGCCACGTACGCCCAACATTCCTGCTTCTACAAGATCGACGAGACTGTGCTGGCAAAGGGCTCCATGGTGGCCGCCCAGTATGCCATCGACTTTTTGGCCGAGCCCACCCAAGAGGAGCTCGACGGCCCCGCGATCACCGCGGTCGCCGAAACCAACCCCGACTTGGCCGCCAAGTTGCGCTCTGCCAAGGCCACGTCCGCCGAAGCTCGCGATGCTATCCATGATGCCCGCACGGCTCGTCATGCCGCGATCAAGGGCATCCACGATGCACGTGCCGCCGCTCGCCGCGAGGAGAAACGCGACGAGTAGTCGATCCACGACCATCTCGCAGTCATAGCCGCATCGCGATATCAAAGCGGGGGCGGACGCTTCGGCACGTCCGTCCCCGCTTATTTGTCAAGCGCTATTTCTACCGTTTCTACCCCGTCCCCAAATGGCAGGTGGCAGGGTTACTCGTCCTGCGGGTCCTCGTCGGAGCTTGGCGCAGGCTCGGGCTCAGGCGCAGGCTCGGGCTCCGGTTCCGGCATGGGCGCGGGCTCGGGCTCAGGCACGGGCGCGGGCTCAGGCTCAGGCTCAGGCTCAGGCTCGGGCTCGGGCTCGGGCGCAGGCGCCGGCGCCGCAGCGGAATCGGATACGGGCGCTGCGTCGGCGCTAAAACCAGCCGGAGCAGACTTCTTCTCAAACGGCAGCACAAAAGTCAGGACGTCGTCCTTGTCCTCGTCGGCCCACTCGCTTGCGTAGCGCGCAACCCAATAGCCAACGGCACGGTGCTTGAGCATCTTGCCAAAGACCGTGAGGAATACCGTGACAAACGCCGTCAGCACCAAGAACAATACGAGCGTGATGCCACCGCCGGTAACAAGCGCCTCAATAGCCGTAGGACGGTAGTAGTAGCTATACATACCGACAGAGGCAATGGTGCCAAAGACGAACGTCAGGATCCAGGTGACAACGTTGGCGACCAGGCCCGTCAAAAACTCGGGAAGGAACGAAGCGCAGAACAGTTTGGTCTTGTTGTGCTTAAAGGCCGCCCAGACCTTATCGAGCGAAAACGCGCTCTCGACACGACCGGTCACCGCAAAGTGCATCACGGCAATGTCGGCGAACATCTTAAAGAAGACCCCCAAGACCGCCGTGGCAATCATAGCCAGGACAAGCAGGCCAAGCGAGCCGAACAGCGCTGCCTCGAGTGCATAAGAGCCGTAATACGAATACGAGCCCGCGGCGCCAATTACCACGCTCTCCACCAGCGAAAGCACTACACCGATAACGGGAATGGCAGCGATAACCTCGAGCACGACCGAAATAACGCTCGAAAAGACTCCGAGACCAAACGACGTGGAGCGCATGAGTGGACGGTCCATGCCGTCATCGACCTTGAGCGAAAGATCACGGCCCCACTCGATACCAAAGCCGGAACCGCACACGCTCGCAATGCAAGCTGCCAAAAAGCCGATGGCAGCTGCAATGCCGCCAATAACGGGAATAAACAACACGAGCACCGACACAACGCAAATCAGCGCCGGCAAAAAGGCAATCTGGCACACGCGCTGCAGCACGCCCGGAGTCTTGGTCATATCCTCAAACGCCTGAGCCACACAGCCCTTGGACGCGTTCATGGGAGGCTGAGGGACAAATTGCTGAGGCTGACCCTGAGGGGTGGAAGCTGCAGCACCAGCATTAGGAGCACCGCACACACCGCAGAACTTGTCGTTATCGCCCATAGGAGCGCCACACTGCGAACAGAACATCGAAATCATCCCTTCGTATCTTGAGCGAATCACCCGGATCGCAAACGATGGCTTTGGCATCATTATCACCCAATGTGAGGACAAATACTCAAAGATGACCGATTTGCAAGGTACACGGCGCCAGCAGGCGGTTCGTTGAATACGTCTGTGCTAGTTCGTTCCGCGGAAGCCCTTGCCGACGATCTCGGAGCTGTCGACGATCGTGATAAAGGCACCCGGATCGACTTCGCGCGCATAGCGGCGTAGTTGCACGGCCTCGCGACGGCTCAGCACGCTCATGATCACCGTCACGCACTTGCCCGAGAAGGCACCGTAGCCGCGGCTGATGGTCGCCGTGCGGTTGAGATGCTTGACGATAAACTCCTCGACCTTAAGGGGCTCGGAACAAATGACCGTGCAGACTTTGCGCAGATGAATGCTCTCAATGGCTTTGTCGACCACAAGCGTCTTGGCAAACAGGCCAAGTACGCAATACAGACCGACACGCGGGCCATACAAAAAGGCCGCGATGGCCACGATGCCGATATCGACCAACAGCAGTGCGCGGCCGATCTCGAGCGTCGTGCGGCGCTTGAGGATCATAGCGAGAATGTCCGTGCCGCCCGTCGAGGCGCCAATATCAAAGACGATGGCGCTGCCGAGCGCCGGCAGAATCACGGCAAAGCACAGGTCGAGCCACATATCGCCCGTCAGAGAGACATCGGTCGGAATGAAGAGCTCAAAAAGCGAAACATAAGCGGACAGCGCAAACGAGGCGAAGACGCTCCACAGGATTGCCTTGCGCTCCAAAAAGATAAAGCCCAAGACGACGAGAACCGCGTTGATAATCCACATAAAGACGCCGACGGGCAGGGTCGGGAACAGCGTGGACAGAATGACCGACACGCCCGAGGTGCCGCCAAAAGCAAAGTGATTAGGGGTTTTAAACGCAACGATGGCAAAGGCCGTAAGAATCAGGCCCAGATTGAGCTCGGCGAAAAAGCGCGGGAAGTCCGGCTCCTGACTACGCTTTTGGCCGGCACGCTCGCCGCGCTCGATATCGGCGCGATCAACCACGCGCTCCATCGGCACCACGGGAGGACGATGCACCTCCTCGGCAGCTCGCGATGCCGCCTCTGCCGCGGCAGTCTCAATCGCCCATGCCTGGCTTTCTGTTTCGCGCTCGTCAGCCATTACGGCAACCCCTCGTTAACAATTTGGAAACAATGCGCCCATTAGGGTAACGCGGAACGCGACGATTGCAACCCCTCATTTGATGAGCGGCATGCCTACATCGGGGACATATAAAAACGGCCGGTCGCGCTTTTGCGTGCGCCGCCGGCCGTTTAACGTTTTCGCAGATAAAACCTGCCAAAATAAACATCCTATTTGGTAGGTTACTCGTGCTGGTTGGTGCGGTGCTCGTACTCCTCGGGGGTAATGACATCCTCGATGCGCAGGTTGACGCCCGCCACCTCAAGGCCGGTCATCGCGGCCAGACGCTCGGTCACGCGCGCCTTAACGTCGTCGAAAATCGCGGGCGCGTAGGCGCCGTACTCGATAATGACGGAAATGTTGACGACCACGCGGTTGTCATCGGTGACCTCGACCGTCACGCCCTTGGTCAGATTCTCGGCACCAAACTGCTCCTGCACAAAGTGCATGAGGTTGCCCTTCATGCCCAGGACGTGCGGCACCTCGCGGGTGGCCATGGCGACGATCTTCTCGATCACGCCGTTGGAATAGGTCAGCGAATCCTCGGACTCGTCCACTTCCTCATCATCCTCGTCCGCATCGTCTGCGGGCTCGGCCTCGACGAGTGCCTCGTCCTCGAGCGTAATGTCCTCGGCCTCGGCGGCGACGGTCTCGTCTGCCTCGAGCTCGGTATCGGCCACATCGACCTTCGTGTTAAAAGCCATGGTTCCTCCTTATGCCCACCGCACACGCGGCGGTCGAATACATGCTAGCGGCCGCTAAACAGACGACCGAAGAAGTTGACGATCCCGTTCTCGCCGTCACGGATCTGGCCAATCACGGCACCGATCAGTACAAAGAATGCGATGACGAGCGTATCCCACAGGCCGAGCGTGAGCACCAGTACGGCGAGCACAAAACCAGCGACGGCTCCAAGCGTGGTATTGGGATGACGGACGGCATAGCTCCAGATGGCTGCCCCCGTACCCTTGATGAGACCCATGGCCTCATCAAAATCATTGGCGACCGCGTCATGCGACTCGGTACCCTCCACCTTGGGATCGACGACCTCGCTAGCCGGCGCAGCGCTCTGATCGATAGTCAGGCGCGGAGTGCGGACGGTCTTGTCTTGATTGGTATCACTCACCGGAAACCTCCACGGTCTGGACGGTAGTCTTGGACGGCAAAAAACGAACGCGCGCAGTCGTGCCCGGCGTGCCGAGCATGGTGTCGCAGGCCTCCTCGATACGTTGCTGCATCGCGGCCGCAAGGGAGGCCACATCCCGGTCGTCGAGCGCGATGGCGTCGACCTTAAAACGGACGCGCGATTCGTCGGAGCCCTGCACGCGCGCCTCGACATGCTCGACCATCACGCGGTCGTCGCGCTCTGCCGCGGTGCGAGCACACGAGGAGAGGGCAGCGAGCGTGACCTCGATATTACGCTCCCCCGCCGGATGCACGCAGGACGGCTCGCGACGAGCAAACATCAGGCGGAAGAAACACACGAGCACGCCGAGCGCCACGACACCGCCGCACACCGTAACGACGACGCGAGGCATGGTGTCACGCAACAGCAGCATAAAGCGATACGTATACGGTCCCCAGAACTGGCAGACAAGCGTACCCAGCGCCACGATGGCGGCGGCAAGATACACGATCGCTAGGGCTCGTTTGAGTACGCGCACGCGCGCTCCCTTCAGGTTTCGGTCCACAGAATGCAAAACAATTCGCATCATTATAAAAGAGCCGGGTCCGGTGCTGTACGCACGCGGATCCGGCTCATCTATTCCACGAGGCTTGCATGCTCGTTTCATTATGCCCAGATATGCACGGCTTAACCCGTGCAGGCGCTACTCCTCCTCGAGGGCAGCGATGACCTCGTCGGTCATGTCCATGGTGCTGTAAACATCCTGGACGTCGTCGAGCTCCTCGAGACGGTCGATGAGGCGCTGGACCTTCTTGGCATCGGTACCGGAGACCTCGGTCGGGGTGGTCGGGACCATGGTGGTCTCGGAACCCTTGACCTGGATGCCCTGCTCCTCGAGTGCCTTGGAGACAGCCATGACGTCGTTGGCAGCGGTCCAGACGATCCACTCCTCGCCGGCGTCCTCGTAGTCCTCGCCACCGGCCTCGGCGATGGCCATCATGAACTCATCCTCGTCACCGGCTGCACCGTTGGCGATCATGGTCTCCTTCTTGGCGTTCTCGTCCAGGATCTCCTTGGCGACGACGATCTGGCCCTTGCGCTCAAACTGGAAGGCAACGGAGCCGGAGGTGCCCAGGTTGCCGCCAGCGTGGGAGAAAGCGGAACGGACATCGGCGGCAGTACGGTTGCGGTTGTCGGTCAGGCAGTCGACGTAGACGGCGACACCGGCGGGACCATAGCCCTCGTACACGATGTTCTCGTAGACGGCGGCGTCGGCACCCGAACCGAAGGCCTTGTCGATAGCGGACTTGATCTTGTCCTTGGGCATGGACTGAGCCTTGGCCTTGGCAACGGCAGCGGCGAGGCTGGCGTTGTTCTCGGGCAGCGGGTCACCGCCGAGACGGGCAGCAACGGTGATGTTGCGGCTCAGCTTGGAGAAGAGGGCGGAACGCTTGGCGTCCTGCGCGCCCTTACGATGCTTGGTTGTGGCCCACTTAGAGTGTCCGGACATACGTGTCTCCTATCGGTTTCGACCTAAAGCCCAGCGCAGATGCTCGGGCAATATAAACAAACGTCGTTATGATATACCTACTGGCCTGCGAGATAAACCCCAAAATGAAGGCGTCGTGATGATGCCACCCTTTGGTGCAAAGCAACCTGTCCCCTTTGCACCAAATTAGGACCAGAGGAGGTCGCTGCGGGTGATGGTGGCGCCGATGGCAAAGGGCATGCAGGCGATAACCGGATACAGGTAGCGCATATAGGTCGAACCGTTGCAGGGACCGATCAGGCACACGGCAAACACGCCCAGCAGCGGCAACCAAATGGCCAGACCGCGCCATGAATGACGACGTAGCAGATAGACCACCACGGCGATCATGATCCACACATAGGTGGCCGAGCTCATGGTGAGCGAGATAAACGGAATGCGCTGCACCGCCACGCGATACAGGTTTATCAGGTGGTCGCACCAGCGCACAACCTTGCTATCGACCGGATGGAAGTCAAAGTACTTGAGGTTATCGGGCTTCGCCATAATCTCGGCACTGCGCGCCGTGCTGTAGACCCACGCATCGCGGGCACTCGGATAAAAGTAGCCGTAGTAGTTATTGATGAGCGCCGAGATATAGCACTCGGGATCCTTTTTGAACATCTGAGCCCACACCTCAAAATAGGCCTTGATGTCCTCCTGCGAGGCGTACTCGTTAAAGCAATTTTTGACGGCGTCCGACTTATCCGGGTTATAACGGCGGCCCAGATTCTCGTACTTGAGCACACGGTCGATCACGGCACGCTCTTCGTCGGTCACCAAGCCGTCGCAAGGAGCCTCCACGATGGTGCCGTCCTCCTTAACCGTGGGGTTGACGCCCGAGTTGAGGCCGTCGTGCTTTTGGACGAAACGAGCGGTCTGCTGAAACGGAATCGAGAGGATTTCGCGCTTGGAGCCGGGCGTAATGTCGTGCGCCGGCATAAAGACCTTGGTGAAGTACATATTAGAGGCAAGGCAGAGCGCAAGCACCGCGAGAACTCCCACCCAGCGGAAACGCGGGATGGCGCCCGAAGGCGCAGCACCGTCCTGCTTGGCTGCACGACGAGCCACATGCGCGTCCCATGCGCAAAACGCCGCCGCGATTACGCATGCCGCGAGGGGAAACACCAGGCCGCCGTTGCGCAGAAACGTGGAACCCATGGCGCCCAGAGCGAGCAGCAGCCAGTCATGGCGCGCAAAGAGCACGGGGGCTTTCTCGCCCGCTCGCTCGACATTGGCATCACGACGGGGCAAGCCACATGCCACGAGCTTGACGGTCTGTACCAGCAGCACCAAGAACGCGTCGGCAAACAGGACATCTTTGGTAAGCAGGGCCGCGTAGTTGGAGAACATGGGCATAAACACAAAGAACAGCAAGATCACGCCGCGGACCGGCAGGCTCACGCCCAGCTTGCGCAGCGACGAGATGGAATAGGCCATGCAGGCGGCCGTAATGACGAACTGAGCGCAGGTGTAGATGGCAAGACCTGCGTTGGCACTGTTGAACAGTGAGAGTCCCAGCTGGACGCACGAACCGATGATAGCCGTGTGCACCACGGGGTGATGTCCGTTGAGCAACACATTGGGATTGAGCAGACGCAGGTAGTCACTCGTGCCGTTGGGGTAGTTGAACCACTGGCGAATCTGCGCACCCGTATCTCCCATAAAAAGGCCGGGCAGCGAAGCGATGAGCGTGGGCGCCCAGGCGATCATAAGCACCAGGAAGGGCCCGGCAAAGGGATGGACCGAGAGCACGGCGTGAGCCACACGCCATATGCGGCCAAAGTGCGCTTCGGAAAACGGAATGCGCCGAGAGCTCAGCCAATCTAGACACTCAAAAGCCAGGTAGAAGGCAACGACCGCCAAGAGCATCCAGCCCGCACCGCCTATCCAGGCGCAAATGATGCGTGCCTTGTCGCCAAGCACGATCTCGGCCGAATCGGTGAGGTCGTAGCTACGGCCAAACACCATGCAGACGGCAAAGAACAGCGACGGAAGGATCACCGAGGGACGCCAGGCGTCGCCGCGGCCAAAGAATACGTAGCGAAACGGCAGCGTAAGCAGGCAGGCAAGCGCAAGCAGCATGACCGCGTCGGTATGGCCGGCAAACGAGAGGAGCACCTCGTAGCACACGTACAGCATGCCCGAGGCTTTGGGGTCAATCGCCAAGACCGCGTTGCTCGACACCGGGGCGGGATCGATGGAAAACGCCGTGGTCGCCAACAGCGCGAGCAAAAATGCGATGAGCGTCTGCTTGGCGGGATAGCGCTTAAACCAGACGATGCGGGCAGCGTCGCGCGCAGCCGTTGTGGAGAGGTCGGGATCCTTCACAGTCCGAAAGCCTTTCTAGAAACCTGCCAAAAAGGGACAGGTTTATTTTGGCAGGTTTTATCTGGAAAACGTTACGGTTCTGTCATCGTTGCCCAGCAAACCACCACAAAGGTGCCTGTCCCCTTTGTGGTGGTTTTGGTGATTAGGCGTCGAGGTAGATGCGCTGGGGGCGATTGCGGTGTCGGGCGAAGATGATGAGCGCCAGGCCGGCGATCACGAGCGGCAGGCTCAGCAGCTGACCCATCGTGATGACGCCACCAAGCAGATAGCCAAGCTGGGCATCGGGCACGCGCACGAACTCGACGAGGAAGCGGACGATGCCGTAACCCATCACGAACACGCCCATAAACGTGCCTTGGGGCAGTAGCGGCTTTTTGCGGCTGAGCACCTGCAGAATGCAAAAGAGCACGATGCCCTCAAGAAATGCCTCGTAGAGCTGGGAGGGGTGACGCGGCATATCGCCCGCGGTGCCACCGAAGACCACGCCCCAGGGCAGATCGGTCGGCTTGCCCCACAGCTCACCGTTGACAAAGTTGGCACAACGGCCCAGGCACAAGGCCAGCGGCGCGCCTATGACGGCAAGGTCTGCCAAAGTCCAGGCATCGAGCTTATACATGCGGCACACGATGATGCCGCCGATAATGCCGCCCACCAAGCCGCCATGGAAGCTCATGCCGCCCTCGTTGGTTGCAAAGATCTCGAGCGGGTGCGCCCAGTAGTAGCCATCACCGTAAAAGACGACGTAGAACAGGCGCGCACCGATAATGAGGCCAAAGACCACGCCGACCACGACGCTCGTCAGGTCATCAATCGTAATGTCGAAGCCCCAACGACGCTGCGTGCGGTACATAACGACCGCCGTGAGCAGAGCGCCGACCACGTAGGCCAGGCCGTACCAGTAGATGGTGATGGGACCCGCCGAGATCGCGACGGGGTCAAGCATGTGGTAGAGGTCGTTGAGCATATCGATCCCCTGCTCCCTACATACAAATGCGGCCGCGGGCCTTGCGCTCGCAGCCGCATATTTGGGCGTAACGTCTATGCGAAGCGTACCGTCCGCAGCTTTCGCATCTTAGAACGGCGCGTACTCGTCGTACAGGTCCTCGGCCTCGCCGGAAGCATTGACCTGCTCAACGCGGGTAACGCCGGGCACATGCTCCTTCAGGATGCGCTCGATACCCATGGAAAGGGTTAGCGAGCTCATGGGGCAGCCGGCGCAGGCGCCCTGCAGCTCCAGCTTGACAACACCCTCGTCGTCGACGCCCACATACTCCATATCGCCGCCATCGGCCTGCAGGTTGGGGCGAATCTCTTCAAGAACCTTCTTAAGCAGCTCTTCGTTAACAGCCACAGGGGCTCCTTTCTCACAATAACGCGGGCACGCCCGCGGACAGGGGCTATGTTACTACAGCCATGTACCCGCTTAGGCGCCAGCCATGCGTGCGGACACGACTTTCACGAGCAGTCAATTTGGGACGGGGCTCTTTTGGCTGCTTTGCCGCCAGCTGGCGTTGGCACGCGCTACTGCTGAGCCTGCTCCCCGGTGCCAATATGAACATCAACGATAACCTGGCGGTAGCTGATGCCGCAGGAGTCGAGGATGCGACGGCTAATACGGCCGTCGTCGGTATCGGCATACTTATTGTCCAGGTAGACAACCTCGCCTACACCCACCTGCGCCAGGATCTTGGCGCAGTCGTGGCACGGGAACAGCGTGACGTAGACCGTGGAACCCTCGAGGTCTTTGAGCGAGCCGCGGTAGTTAAGCACGGCGTTTGCCTCGGCATGTACCACGTAGTTGTGCTTGTCCTGCAACGGGTCATCGCTCGTTCCCCACGGGAAAAAGTCATCGTTGAGCGCCGAGGGCGTACCGTTGTAGCCCACCGAAAGGATGCGGTGGTTGGTGCTGGCGATGCACGCGCCCACCTGCGTGTTGGGGTCCTTACTGCGGCGCTGCGCGGCGATGGCCACGCTCATAAAGAACTCATCCCAGCTAATAACGTCGCGGCGCTTGCCCGACGCAGTTTGATGAAGATCGTCCGACATGGCAGACACCTCCGAAATCGCAATAGTTTGACCCATTGTAGCAGGTGAAAGGTAGGGGCGCTTATCCCACCAGCCCCTCGCCCTACGCGCGGCGGGGCTTTTGGTTGATGTGGTAGAGCTCGGCGAGACCCCGCAGCGTCAGCGCATCGTCGACCGTCAGGCTATGGCCGACAAGGGCCGCAAGTGCCTCGGCATCGTCGCCAGTAATGATGATGGGCACATCACCCTCCCCCGCGGCCTTGGTCGCGCGCATCTCGGCAAGCACCATGTCGAGCATGCCGTCGATGCGGGCTACCTCGCCCAAGACCACGCCCGAGCGCATGGCCTCGCGCGTGTTGCGGCCGATGACGTGTGTCGGCGCCGAGGGCTCAACCTGAGGCAGGCGCGCCGCAGCGGCCGAGAGCGAACGGGCGCCGAGTGCCAGCCCCGGCGCGATAACGCCGCCGACAAAGGTACCGTGCGCGTCGATGACCTCGATGTTGGTCGTCGTGCCCAGGTCAATCACGATGCACGGCGAGCCGTAGACGGCGCGGGCCGCCACGGCATCGGCGATGCGGTCGGGGCCGATCTCGGCCGGATCGTCGTAGTGCACGGGCATGCCGGTCTTAAGGCCCGGCCCCACGGTGAGCACGCGCCCCGTGCAGGTACGGGAAAGTGCTGCCTTCCACGGGCGCTCGAGCGCCGGGACCACACAGCTCAGCACGGCCGCGGCGGGCACGAGCACCCCGGGCACACCTGCATCGGCGGCAAGCGCGCCCATGACCTGCGCGAGCCTCATGCGCGCCTCGTCGGCCGTAATACGGGCCGGCGTCGTGATCTCGCACGTCGCGAGCGGGCGCTCCTGCGCCGCGGCCGAATCCTCGGCAAACAGGCCAAAGCGAATGAACGTGTTGCCCACGTCGACCGTCAATATATATGCGCACCCATCAAGCATCGTCGGCGCTCCTTTCGTCTGCCCAGCAGTATATCGCCTACCTAAACCAGTCATCCCAAAATGACTAACTTGCGGCTATACTGGTGCGCGGTCGCGCGCGAGCTCACGCGGCGGCCCTTGGTAACCCGACTTCCCGCGCCGTATCCGTAGCGGCGCCCCCGGGGGAAGCGGATATACGCAAAGGAGTTCTATATGAGCAATCCCTCGAACCGCGCATCGATGCGCGGTCAACTCACGCTGCGCGGCGTCGTCATCGGCGTCCTTGGCTGCGTGATCATCACGGCAAGCTCGGCCTACACGGCCCTCAAGATGGGCGCCCTCCCCTGGCCGATCATTTTCGCTGCCGTCATTTCGCTGTTCTTCCTGAAGCTCATGGGCAACGCCAGCCTCAACGAGGCCAACGTCACCCACACCATCATGTCCGCGGGTGCCATGGTCGCCGGCGGCCTGGCGTTTACCATCCCGGGCGCCTGGATGCTGGGCTATGCCGATCAGATCAGCTGGCTCGACATGTTTATCGTGGCGCTCGCCGGCACTATCCTGGGCCTGCTGGCCACGGCGCTCATCCACCGTCACTTTATCGTGGACGCCGCGCTGGAGTTCCCCACCGGCAACGCCGCAGCTCAGACCCTGCGCGCCACCGAGGCCGGCGGCAAGACCGGCAAGCAGCTCTTTGGCTCCATGGCCATCGCAGGCATCTACAGCGTGCTGCGCGACGCCCTGGGCGTGGTGCCCAGCATGCTGTGCACGCTTAATATCCCCGGCGTGACCTTTGCCATCTATAACTCGCCCATGTTGCTATCCATCGGCTTTTTGGTAGGCTTCGCCCCCGTCGCCTTCTGGTTTGCCGGCGCGCTGCTGGGCAACTTTGGGCTCATCGTTGGCGGCACCGCTGCCGGCCTGTTCGATATTGTGACCGCGCAGGGTATCGTCAAGTCCTTAGGTATGGGCCTTATGATGGGCTTTGGCGTCGCCGTCGTCCTTAAGGACATCCTGCCGCAGGTCGCCGGTATCGTCCGCGGCCTCGCCGCCGACAGCTCCACCGACACCGACGAGCAGTCGCTCATCTCGGGCTCGCTTAAGCTCGACGCCGGCATCATCGGCCTGGGCACCGCCGCCATTGCCGTGATCGTAGCCATCGCGCTCGACCTTGGTCCCGTCCCGGCCGTCATCGTCACGCTGTTCACCTTTGTCACCACCATCATGAGCGCACAGAGCTGCGGCCAGACGGGCATCGACCCCATGGAGATCTTTGGCCTTATCGTCATGCTCATCGTGGCAGCCTTCGCGCAGCTCGCGCAGGTCAAGCTGTTCTTTATCGCCGGCATCGTGGCCGTCGCGTGCGGCCTTGCGGGCGACGTCATGAACGACTTTAAGGCCGGAGCCGTGCTGGGCACCAACCCGCGCGCACAGTGGGTCGGCCAGGCCATCGGCGGCATCGTGGGTGCCCTGGTCGCTGCCGCCGTCATGGTCGCGCTCGTAACCGCCTATGGTCCGGACGCCTTCGGCCCCGACAAGAGCTTTGTGGCCGCGCAGGCAAGCGTGGTCGCCACCATGGTCTCGGGCATCCCGAGCGTGCCGTGGTTTGCGGGCGGCTTTATCGCCGGCATCATCATGTACTGGCTCGGCATTCCGGCCATGATGATCGGTCTGGGCGTGTACCTGCCGTTCTACATGTCGCTCACGGCCTTCTTGGGCTCCTGCGTCAAGCTCGCCTACGACAAGTGGGCCGCACACCGCGACGCCGAGGCCGGTCTTTCGGACGAGGAGAAGGCTGCCAAGGATGCCGCCTTCCAGGAGCAGGGCCTGGTCGTTGCCAGCGGCCTGCTGGGCGGCGAGTCCATCGTCGGCGTTATCCTGGCGTTTGTCTCTGTTGGCTTGAGCCTGCTGGGCTAAACCCAACAACAACGCACCCGTGCAGAGCGCGGGGTCGGAGACCATCCGGCCCCGCGCTTTTCTGTATCTGCCGAAACCCTCGGCTTCAACCTCATTTGACGCGCCCCCTTTACCTAGTCGTCTAAGTTTCACGTCAAGGTGACCACCCCACCTGCCGCGGTGTAGAGTAGAGGCAGCGGGCGCGATGCATAGTCCGCGGCGGAGCGAGGTGAACATGAAACTCGATAACCAGCAGCTCAAGCGACTGCGCGAGCGCCATCACCGGCGCCACGGCATCCGTCCTGCCTATAGCGAGGTCATGGAGAACGCCAGCCGCTTCCTGAGGCGCGCATTCAACATTCGCGAGGGCCGCGCCCCCTATCACGTGATTCGCAAGCGCTTTGTAAACGGGGCGCGCCTGACCGGCTCGCACCTGCGCATCCTCATTATCGCCATGCTCATCGCGAGCATCGGTCTCGATATCGATTCGGACATCGCCATTGTGGGCGCCATGCTCATCTGCCCGCTCATGGGCTCGGTCCTTGCCATGGCATACGGCATCGCCACTCTCGACCGCGAGATTACCGTCGAGGCCGTCGCCGGCCTCGCGCTGCAGATGGTCTTTTGCCTGGTCACGTCCACGTTGTACTTTAAGCTCTCGCCCCTTGGCACCACCACGGCCGCCATCATCGATAACTCGACACCCACCGTATGGGACCTTGCCGTCGCGCTCGCGGGCGGCTTTGCGGGTGGCCTGGGCAACTCGCGCGACCAGGAGCCCGCCACGCTCATCGCCGGCGTGGCCGTGGCGACCGCGCTCATGCCGCCCCTGTGCGCGGCGGGCTATGGCATCGCCATCGCGAGCGGGTCGCTGTTTCTCTCGGCCCTCTACGAGTTTGGCATCAACGTGGTCTTTATCGCACTGGCTGCCGAAGCCGTGCTGCTTCTTTTGCGCGTGCCGCTCAAGCGCGACCTCAACGGCGACGGCATTGTGACCGCCGAGGAAAACGCCGAGGTCGATGAGCTGTCACACAAGGTGCGCCGCCGCATCATCGTGGGCACGGTGATCTTTGCCATCCCCTGCATCGTTATGACCGCGGGATCCATTGGCTCGGCGCAGGCCGGCGTGCAGGACGGCTATGGCGTCACCGAAACCACGCGCGAGCTTGCCGCGGTGCTGCCGGGCTTTAAGGATTACACCGTTGCCGTCGAGACCTCGGCCACCGAAGGCGAGGAGGAGGGCCTTGTCGAGCGCGAGGTTGTCGCCCATGTGACGACAAGCGAGGCGCTTGGGGCACACGACCGCCGTGTAGCCCGCAAGCTCATCGACCTCAATGTGCCCGAGCTCGATCGCGTGGAGTTTGATGTGCAGTAATACGCGACGTGGGATGGATGCGCGCAGCCGCGAGTCACGACATGGCGCAGACGTGACGCGGGCCACGAGCAAATAGCGGGACGCGGTCCATGGCCACGCTCCGCTCGCTGATTTATTGCCGTGAATCAGCTGTCCGCATCGACATCGCCAGACTCCACTGTAAACGCCGGACCGGTACTCACCAGATAAAAACGGGTCACCCTGGTATCTCTAAATAGGTAGAGCAAGCCCTGATCGCGTCGGCGCGAAATATACGCCACGTGGACCGTACCGAATTCTTCGCCGTTTTCCTTCTTTAATATCAGGATGTTGGGGTCATCCGTACGCTTAAACTGCCCGTCTGTGCAGATTCCGTCTTGGTCGACCAGCTGCCATCGACAGTTGTCCTCCTCAAGAAAAGCCAGGGTTTCCCGACTTGTTTCGTCATCCCGATAGTAACCGTCAATGGCAAAGCCTTCGGAAGCACATTCCTGCATATAGGATGTTTCTCGACTTATAGCGAACTGCCCTATAGCGCCCAGGAGCACAGCTAGGCAAACCACTGCAAGGGTTATCGAAATAACACGGCGATCCATGTTAGCCCAACCGATAGTTGTTTAACGGAGCACGAAACATACCCGGAACCTCCGATATCAGGGGGAACGTCACCTACGGCCTGCCGGTAATCATATGTTTCCAACATCAAACCATATGACTACAACTCGTTGGAGATAGATTCCATAAACGGACATTGATATACGGCGAACGGCTACACTTATCAATAAACCCAGAGTTATGGAGGCCGTTTTTCGTACTGCAAGATCGCAGTTTTCGGAAGTGCGGTGAAAAATCGAGTTCTGCCGACCAGACCGACTTTTTTAGCAACAAAACCGCAGGTCACAAGAGTTCAAAAGAGCAGTGTGCTCGAAGGTTCGGAGTTTTCCCCGCACTTCCGAAATCCGAGTCCACGAAAGGCGTCGGCAAGGCCATTTACGCAACATGTATCCAGTAAAAAAGGGCCGCAGCCGGTACGGCTACCACCCTTCCGTCTCATATCTAGCCCGAAGCAGGTCGGCTACTTCTTAATACCGCGTCACAGACGCTTTGCGACCGATGCCACGGCCTCCTCGCTAACCGAATCGCAGGCAGGCGAAGGGCTGCGTGCAGATGATGTTGGACGCACCGCGATCGATCAGGTCGAGTATCTCGGCCGTGAGCAGCCAGACCTCGCCCATGTTATTACATACCGAAAGCACCGTGCGGGCCTTGTCGGCCATGGCGCCATCACCTGAAGATTTTGTCCGCAACTCAAAGAGCTAGGAGGTTGATAAAATCCAGAAACATCATGGCTAAAAGAGACGGGCACACTGTCCCTGTTTTTCGCACGAGCAGCGCAAAAATAAGGCCCAGACAAAGATAGCCCCCCATCATTGCAATGATGTAATTTGTGGGTGCCCCGATTAAACACTGTTGAGTCACGAGAAGCAATGCCCATAGAATCGACTGTACAAATGCCCTTATGCAAAACGGCCGAACTATTCCGACGATTGTGTATTCAAATAAAAATACGTACCTAAATAACAGCTCATGCAAAACTGAAACCGAACAGACCAATACCCATCTGGATATTGATTTTCCACCTATATCGAGCATGGCGGCCATAATAATAAATACGATGAAAATGAACTGCCATCCCAAAAGAATCCCACGCTGCTTGGTCTTATCACGGGAAACAGCGCCCCGAGTTGCAAAAAGATAGACTACCAACGCACAAAAGAGCGCCCCTGTAGAGCACAGCCAAGCGGGAGATCCTTTTGCAATAACCCAAATGGCCCACGGCACGCTAGCAACCATCGTACCCAGTAGATAACGTGCCCCCAGGCGCATTATTTCAGTCGCTTTTCCCAAGCTCTACCACCTCATCACTAGCTGCTATTAGGTCCATATCGTGTGTAATAACAATGACAATCTTGTGCTTGCGCAGTTCCTTCACAGCATTTATCAGAGCTTCTTTATGAGCAATATCAAGTGATGCTGTTGGCTCATCGAATAAATAGACGTCTGCCTTCTTTTCCAAGACCCGCCTAATTTCCAATTGTTTCAGTTCCCCAGGAGACATTCCCCCGCACCTCTTCTTTTCGATAGAAGGAAAATTTCTATCGCTAAGAAAATCCTTTACTGATATCGGGGTTTGTTCGGCAAACGAAACTAGATTCCGCCTAAGGTGCTCGCAGTTGATTTCTTCTTGGGCCTTACCGTTGTAGGAAATAGCCCCACCGTAACCCGAATTGAAACAACCCATTAATAAGTACGCAAGGCTCGTTTTGCCCGAGCCATTAATCCCCACAAGAGCATAGAGCTTTCCTTTGTCAAACCTGAGATTCAAGTTATTGTAGAGACACTTTTCATTTAATGTAAAACCAAAATTATGCAGTTCGATGTAATCGATCTCCAAGAGCTCCTCTCCAGCAACAGCCAAAGGCAATTTAGAGGCATTTAGACGAGATATCGATGAGAAGCAGTCTTGTACGCTACTACCTATACCGTAGATTGACCTCACGGCAGATAGCATTAAAGCCATGTAGCTCGAAACGGCAACAAGTTGGCCTACACTCATGCTTCCATGCATTACATAGAAAGCCGAAATCAAAAGAATAGTCACCTGGGACGCAGCCGCAGCAAAGGAATCCGTTGCCTGAAATCTCGAAACGACACTTTGATAGGCGACTCCGGCGTGCAGCAAAGACGAAAAAAAGCTATCTATGGATTTCAATGCTCTTTCGAATAGCACATTAACATACAAAAATCTCTGATGCGCAAGTACGGACTCCACTTTTCCGAAATACAGGGACTGCTCCTCCTTAAAGGTCAGACCTGAAACAAAAAGCGGTTTTCTGAATAAAGCATATGCAATTGCATACAAGATGCAAAATGTCACGGAAACCCAAAAGAGCGCTACGGAGCATCCATAGAGAAAAATAAAACTGATACCTAGCTGGACAACCGCAAGAAGTACCGTCTGGAGCACCGACAATCCGAAGGAAGCCACAGTATTGGCATCTGAACAAATTTGTTGAGTTTTTTCAGCTGACTCCTGCTCAAAATATAACTCAAAAGGCATCCGAACGAGCTCATCGATTTTACTTCGAACAATCGAGTATGCAGCCACGGTCGTTATCCGCATTGAAAGAAGGGTGCTTAAATAACTGACAACAATATCGATTAGTGCCGCAAAACCAATTAGAGCGCTGCTAATCATGATAGTATCGTAAGATGTTTTTTTAGATATATTGTCAACCAGAGCGCTCGTAAGCAGCGGGGATACAGAAGCCATCATTCCAGATATTATTAAGCACAACGCGAAGACTATAACCAGAAGCAATTGGGAAGAAAACCCAAGTCTGAAATATGGCAGACAATCGAAGAGCGCCGTTGAGTCCGCATCACTTCTTATGCTTGAAATCATAGGCCGCCCTCATTACTTTTATACAGTTCTTTCTTGCAGATACGCAGCTTGTCTTATTTTCATACAGCCTGGTGAAGGGACAGCCACCCATGCACATAGGAAGAAGCGAGCAGTTAAGACATTCTGAATCTGAACAAAAGTCGTAAGCATTCCATTTGGAAACTTCGAATGCGTTACTCGCTACGCTTTCAAAGATGCTGCCATAACTTCTGTCGGAATATCCTATTTCATTCCAGCATTTATATAAGGAACCATCTGGTCCAATAACTTCTGAATATTTATTGACGGCTCCGCATATGGTCGGATTAAAGCCTGGAAGAAACGGATCCATGTACCCCGTCATTTTGTAGCGAGACAAACAGGATGCTTCAATCGAGGCAAATTCGTCCTCTGAATAGCACGGAGAGTTAGCGCATGCCCCATTTATATCATCTACTGCCGCTAAATACAGTTTTACTCTATTACGAAGACCTTTTTGATCAAGCGAATCAATCAAGCGATCAATCTGATCACCGTTCGTCGGATCAACATTAACTCTTAAGATGACATTGAAGTACGCACTAGCTCTTTTTACGTTATCGATAATACGGTTGAACGTATCACCGCCAGAAGGAAGACATCTTCGTTGATTGTGTATTTCAGGCGGACCATCGACAGTCACCTGAACGTGCGTGACCCCATTTTTTGCAAGCAACTCCGCCGTTTTCCCATCTAAGAAATAACCGTTGGTCACCATGCTGGCGTTAAATAAGATTTCATCACTTCGGATTCCGCGCGTAATCTTCTCCACCGTCTCAATCGCCAATAAAGGCTCGCCGCCATACCAGGCAATCTGCAAACTTTCTGCCTGATTGTCTAAAGCCATGCCATTGATATGCTTTATTACCTGATCGACGCACTGGTCGCTCATTGAACCATAACGCTTGCCGTCCTCATAACAATACGGACACCTGAAATTACAATTCAATGTCGGAGCTATCGTAAATGAAAGTGATTTTGATTGCATGCGACAGGCCGATGATATCTCTTTTAAATGTTCGATTTCATCAAGTCCGTCGGAAACCAACAACCCCGCGTCCATCAAATTGTCGACAATTTCCGAAGGGCCATTAGCCCCATTCGCAAATAGTGCCTTCTCGTATTCCGCATCCAACGCAACAATTGCGCCGGAGTAAGAGTTATATACCAGCGTAGGCTGATTGCCTTTATCGATTACATTAAAGCGAGACTGTTTCATTTCTACTCCGTTGCATATTTCAATATTTCAACCTGCCATTAGGAGTAATTCCAGCCACAAAATTTGGTAATGCAGATCCTCAGGCCACACGGTCCTCCCCCTGAATAACTCCAACAAATATGTGCTGCACAGGACACACACGTAGAAATATCTCGAGACGAAGCAGGCATCTGAGTATTCACTGGCTTTTGAATATATTCCATCGAAGCTCCTAGCTAACGTGTATACCGCAATGTTGAAATGCGCGGCAATTCCCGCCCGTGTACACGGCACACATCCCCCAGGGATTACAGCGCCCCTGACATTTTGCGCCCTGACAAGGACACCAACTTGATAGCAAAGCAATATCGTTAGGTGTTTGAGTTGGCTGTATCCAATCCACAATGGCTCCTTTCTCGTTTTAGGCCTAGTTATACTTTGGTCAAAAAGTCAAAAGCTGTTTGATAACTTTTTGTACTAGATGAAACAATTTGTTTGCCTTGTTTAACATTTTTTAATTTACACTTAGCCTGATTAAAAATTCAACCTAAGGAAATTCTGGTGAATGTTGTTCAGCTGCAGTATTTCATAAAGGTATTTGATTGTCAGAATTACTCGGATGCAGCAACTATATTAAGCGTTTCGCCGCAAGCTGTTTCAAAAGGCATTCGAGCATTGGAATCTGAACTTGGTCTGAAGCTGTTCGAAAAAAGAGGCAGTATTCTACATCTAACAAACTATGGAGAGGAAATCCTTCCTATAGCATTAGATGCACTAGCTTCAATTGAGGGAATTCAAGCGTATGCGCAAATCACGCGTGAAAAGATAAAAATAACCCAGACACATTTGACACACGTTGCAGTCGGACTACCACCAATACTCACAAGCTGGTTCAACCAGCCCACACTAAACCGGCTCTCGAAAAAGTACAACGGTGGTAAATTTGCTGTTTCCAGATACGACGACGGCGGAACGTGCTTATCCCTTCTACTTGACGGACAAATCGACATTGCGATTGTCGCTGGGCAAGTAGACACCAATCTTTTTGAATCGCATTTTTTATTGAACGCCGAAGTCAACCTCCTCGTTGAAAGCAATCACCCATTAGCTAGTCACGCAGCAGCGAATCTAAACGCGGTGGCTCAATATCCAATTGCAAACACCTGTGACATTCGATATTGTCGAAAAAGAATAGACTCAGCATTTAACCATCTGGGCCTTTTCCCCCGCTACGAGAGTATTAACTTAGCAGACCAGCACAATTTGTCCGATTTTCTCATTCGTAAGCATGGGGTTATTTTGACCATAGCCTCGCAAACGTCTCAAATCAGGATAGGCTATCCAGCAAAAATCGTTTGCCTAAGCAAACAAGATAGATTATCAATCCCTTTTTACTGCGCTTCAAATTCAAACGATGTCCAAGCGCAAACTCATCACGCGATAAGCTGCATTCAACTTGAGGCACGCCAGCTATCCCGCTGTTTAAAAAGCGCTGAAGAAGGAGACCTTTCCGGCTGAACATGGCGGGCGTACTAATTCTATGCAAAACAGCATCGCATTCCGCCAGAACGGAAGCGTGGGCCAGCCCCGAGTTTTTTGTAGTATTCCGAGAGAAAACAACAAGGGCCGGCAGACTCTTGGCAAATCAGTGGCCCACTCACCACCCACAAAACTGTGCCCCACTTCCGAAATCCGAGTCCACGAAAGGCGTCGGCAAGGCCATTTACGCAACATATATCCAGTAAAAAAGGGTGGTAGCCGGTACGGCTACCACCCTTTTGTCTTACATCCGGCTCGAAGTAGGCCAACTACTTCTTAATACCGCGCCCCAGACGCTTGGCGACCGATGCAACGGCCTCCTCGCTGGCCGGCCCGCAGCTCACGCAGCCATCATGGGCACGCATCTGGCCGGTGACCTCGTCCATCGCGAGCGGCGCCACCTTCTCGAGCTTAAAGCCCTTGCCGGCGCGCATGTTTTCCTTGGCCACGCTAATCATGAGCTTGATGCGGTTGAGCTGGTTGACCTCGGACGCACCGGGGTCGTAGTCCACCGCGACGATGTTGCTCTCGGGATGCTGGCGGCGCAGCTCCTTGATCACGGCCTTGCCCACCACGTGGTTAGGCAGGCACGCGAAGGGCTGCGTGCAGATGATGTTGGGCGCACCGTGGTCAATCAGGTCGAGCATCTCGGCCGTGAGCAGCCAGCCCTCGCCCATGTTGTTGCACACCGAAAGCACCGTACGGGCCTTGTCCGCCATGGTGCCGATGCGCTCGGGCGCCTCAAAGCGGCGGGACTTTTCGAGCATCTCCTCCACCGGTGTACGCATCCAGTCCACAAGTTTGATGAGCGCCTGCATACCAGCGCGCGTGGTAGCAGAGCTTCCCAGCTCGTCCTTCTGCAGCTCGGCGTTGCTCATGGAGTACAGGAAGAAGTCGAGCAGGCCCGGTACCACGGCCTCGCAGCCCTCGCGCTCGATGACATCGACCACGTGGTTGTTGGCCGTAGGGTGGAACTTGACCAAGATCTCGCCGACCACGCCCACGCGCGGCTTGGTGCCCTCGCCCACGAGCGGCATGGTGTCGAACGCGCGGATGGCCTCGCGAGCAAGCTTGGTGTAGTTATGCCTGTTGAACTTAGGCGCCAGCTTGCGGGCGCGCGCCATATACTCCTCGTAGAGCGCGTTGGCGGCACCGGGCGTGGCCTCGTACGGGCGGCAGCGGTAGAGCATCTGCATCATCACGTCGCCAAAGAGCACCGCGTACACGGCCTGCTTGAGCAGCGCCGGCGTAATCTTAAAGCCGGGGTTGTCCTCGCCGAGCGCCACGGCGGAAAGCGAGATCACCGGAATCTCGGGGTGGCCGCTCTCGCGCAGGGCCTTGCGGATGAGCGCGATGTAGTTGGTGGCACGGCAGCCGCCGCCGGTCTGGCTGATGACTACGGCGGTCTTGGACAGGTCGTATCGGCCGCTCTCGACGGCCTCCATAATCTGGCCCGTCACCAGGATCGACGGATAGCAAATGTCGTTGTTTACGTAGCGCAGGCCGGCCTCGACGGCGTCGTGATCGGTCGAGGGCAGCAGCTCCAGGTTGTAGCCGGCACCGCGGAACACCTCTTTGACCAGGTCAAAGTGGATCGGCGCCATCTGCGGGCACAGGATGGTGTAACCCTCGTCGCGCATCTGCTCGGTAAAGGGCACCTTGGGCCACGCGGTCGATGCGCTCTCACGCTGTGCTTCGAACGTGTACTTGCGGCTCGCGAACGCGGGGGCATCCGTGGAGGGCGCCACCGGCGCGGCGTCACCCTGCTCAAAGACCTCGCCCGCGGCCGTGGCCTCGGCCAAGCGCTCGGCCTCCTGGTCCTTAAGCGCGGCCATGAGCGAGCGAATACGAATGCGCGCGGCACCCAGGTTGGATACCTCGTCGATCTTGAGCACGGTGTAGATCTTGCCGCTGGCTTCCAGAATCTCCTGCACCTGGTCGGTGGTCAGGGCGTCCAAGCCGCAGCCGAAGGAGTTGAGCTGAATCAGGTCCAGGTCGTTGCGCATCGTCACAAAACGGGCGACGGCGTACAGGCGGCTGTGGTACATCCACTGGTCAACCACGCGGATGGGACGCTCGGGCTTCACCAGATGCGCGAGCGAATCCTCGGTAAAGACTGCGAAGCCAAAGCTCGAGATAAGCTCAGGCAGGGCGTGGTTGATCTCGGGGTCGTTGTGGTAAGGGCGACCGGCGAGCACGATGCCGTGACCGCCGTGGTCCTCGACCCACTTAAGGGCCTCCTCGCCCATGGTCTGGATGTCCTCGTGGAAACGCGCATCGGCCTCAAAGGCAGCGTTGACGGCGGCATCAACCTCGGAGCGCGTGATCTTGGGACCGCGCACGCGACCGCGACCGGCCTGCGCATCGGCCACACGGTCGACGGCGAGCACCTGGTACAGGCGGCGCTTGAGCTCGGTCTTGTCGTGATAGGGCACAAACGGGTACAGGAACTCGATGTTCTGCTCGCGGATCTCGTCGATATTGAGCGCCAGCGCCGTGGGATAGCTCATGACGATGGGGCAGTTATAACAGTTGCCAGCCGTCGGATCCTCCTTGCGCTCCCAGCGCACGCACGGCATCCAGATGAAGTCGACATCGCGGTCGATAAGGTTCATCACGTGGCCGTGGCTCATCTTGGCCGGATAGCACACGCTCTCGGACGGCATGGACTCGATGCCCGCCTGGTAGGTCTTCTTGCTCGACTGGTCGGACAGCTGCACGCTAAAGCCCAGGCGCGTAAAGAACGCGTGCCAGAAGGGGTAGTTCTCGTACATGTTGAGCGCACGGGGGATGCCGACGGTGCCGCGCGGGGCCTCGTCGGGGCTCAGCACCTCGCGGTTAAAGAGCAGCTCGTTTTTCTTTTTGAAGAGGTTGGGGGCCTCGGTCTTCTGCTTTTTGTGGCCGGCGCCCTTCTCGCAGCGGTTGCCGGTAATGAAGCGCCTGCCGCCGCCAAAGTCGTTGACGGTGAGCTGGCAGTTGTTGGAGCAGCGACCGCAGCGGACATGCTTTTGCGTCACGGTGAGGTGCGCGATGTCCTCGGCCGAAAGGATGGTCGAGGTGCCGTCGGCGCCAGCGCGATCGCGGGCGAGCAGGGCCGCGCCATAGGCGCCCATGCAGCCGGCGATGTCGGGACGCACGGCATGAACGCCGGTGAGCTGCTCAAACGCGCGCAGCGTGGCATCGGACATAAAGGTGCCGCCCTGGACGATCACCTGGCTGCCGATCTCCTTGGGGTCGCGCAGCTTAATGACCTTGAACAGGGCATTCTTGATGACGGAATAGGACAGGCCGGCCGCGATGTCGCCCACCGTAGCGCCTTCCTTTTGCGCCTGCTTGACGCGCGAGTTCATAAAGACCGTGCAGCGGCTGCCCAGGTCGACGGGGGCCTTGGCATGGATGGCGGCATCGGCGAACGCGCGCACGTCCATGTTCATAGACACGGCGAAGCTCTCGATAAAGCTGCCGCAGCCCGACGAGCAGGCCTCGTTGAGCATGATGTGCTCGATGACGCCGTCCTTGACGCGCAGGCACTTCATGTCCTGGCCGCCGATGTCCAGGATAAACTCTACGCTGGGCAGGAATGCCTTGGCGCCGCGCAGGTGCGCAACGGTCTCGATCTCGCCGGAATCGGCCTTGAGGGCCTCGATGAGCAGTGCCTCGCCGTAGCCCGTGGTGGTCACGTGGCCGATGGTGCAGCCGGCGGGGATGTGGTTGTAGAAATCGGCCATGATGACCTTGGCCGTGCCCAGGATGTCGCCGTTGTTGTTGCCGTACCAGGTATGCAGCAGCTGGCCGTCCTCGCCTACGAGCGCGGCCTTCATGGTGGTGGAACCGGCGTCGATGCCAATGAACACGCGGCCGGTGTAGCCGTCGAGCTTGCCCTTGGGGACGACTTCCTGGTCGTGGCGGGTTTTGAACTCGGCAAAGTCCTCGTCGGCGGCAAAGAGCGGATCCAGGCGCTCGACCTCGGCACCCTGTGTGTCGCCCAAGCTGTCGATGGCCTCAATGAGCTGCGGGAACGTGCTGAGCTTGTTGGACTCGCGCGCCATGGCGGCGCCGCTCGCCACAAACAGGTGAGCGTTTTGGGGCACGATACGGTGCTCCTCGTCCAGGTTGAGCGTGAGGTAGAAGCGGTGGCGCAGCTCGGAGAGGTACTGCAGCGGGCCGCCTAGGAAGGCGACGTTGCCGCGGATGGGACGGCCGCACGCCAGACCCGAGATGGTCTGGGTCACGACAGCCTGGAAGATGGAGGCGGCCACGTCCTCGGGGCGAGCGCCCTCGTTGAGCAGCGGCTGCACGTCAGTCTTGGCAAAGACGCCGCAGCGGCTGGCAATGGGATAGATGGTGGTGGCGTTGGCCGCGAGTTCGTTAAGGCCGCTGGCGTCGGTGTGCAGCAGAGTAGCCATCTGGTCGATGAACGCGCCCGTGCCGCCGGCGCAGGTGCCGTTCATGCGCTGCTCGATGCCATTGTCGAAGTAGATGATCTTGGCGTCCTCGCCACCCAGCTCGATGGCGACATCGGTGGCCGGGATAAGGGTCTCGACGGCGCGTTTGCTGGCGATGACCTCCTGGACAAACTCCAGGTCGAGCCACTGGGACAGCAGCAGGCCGCCTGAGCCGGTGATGGCACAGGTCATCTGGGCCATCGGCAGCACAGTCGCGGCACCCTCGAACAAGTCGCGGGCGCAAGCGCGGACGTCGGTGTGGTGGCGCTGGTACTTGGCGTAGACGATCTGGTTGTCGTCGTTGAGCACGGCGAGCTTAACGGTGGTGGAGCCCACGTCGATGCCCAGGTGCAGGTTGCCGTGGGCGGCCTCGGGGTTGAAGATCGCGCCTTCGGGGGCGTGGGCGGCGGCTACGGGCTCAGCGGCGGTGGCGGGCTCGCTAGTGACGGACGCCTCCCCCGCCGCGTTCTTGGCATCGGCGACAGCCTCGACAACTTTCTCGGCAGCCGTGGTCACGGCCTTCTGCGCGGCGTCCACCACGGTGGGCGCGGCCTCGCGTGCGGCAGCAACCATGCGGTCCTTGATGCCATCGACGAGTTTGCTCATTGTCTCTCCTCTTAGTTGTTGGACTCGACGGTTGCGGCGGTGTCGGCCGCGTCCTCGAGCTGCAAGTTCAATAGCTTCATGCCGTATTCCGGCACGTTGATATCGATGGGTTGGCCATACAGGTCACCAGGGCGCACAAAAGCGAGCACCGTCATAATGCGCGCCATGGTCTCGGGCGATTCGGTGAGCCCACGCTCAAACCAGCGCTGAATCATGCCGACCTCGGCACTCACGACGTAGGTGACGTAGTAGTCAAAGAACGTGCCCAGCGCCAGGCCCAAAATGCCCGTCTGTGCACGCGGCACCACAGCCTCGCGCGCGGTGTCTATGATCCTTTTAATGAAGGCCTGGTCGCCGCCCGGACCCAGCAGCGCACCGATTAAGTCCCGGTTGGCCGCAAGATAACGCAGCAGCTCAACCGAACCGGGCGCCGGCTCGAGCTCATCGATGTTGTGATAGAGATCGGGCAGCTGAGCTGCGGTGATGAGCTCAATGCGCTCACGGATCTCGGCCAGCAAGCCGTCCTCGATTTGATTGATAAAGTCGGGAATATCGCGGTAGTGCGAATAGAACGTGCGGCGCGTAAGGCCGGCACGCTCGGTGAGCGACGCGACGTTAATGCGCGAAAGATCGCCGCTTTCGGCAAGTTCGCCGGCAAGCGCCTGGCGAAGGGCACGCTGCGAGCGAAGGGACCGGCGATCGCATTTCTCGAGCTGGGACAAGCGTCCTCCTTGTTACTCAGCCTGTGCGCTATTGCACAGTGCGAGTATTATTGCACACCGTGTGCACCAACACGTAAAGGCAATATTTGGGATGTGACAAAGGGCAGTCCCTTTGTCACATCCAGTGACCGCCTAGGTTGTGCCGGTTGTGCCTGGCTTTTGGAGCGGTATTACCGATTGTCCAAAATGTCATTCGTGGGTAGAATGGTGTCGACGGCAGCCCAAGTTGTGGTTAGCTGGGCAGCGCCGTTGCTTGGTTTAAGGGGTCAACGCCTTAGCGGCGGCGACCCCTTTTGCGTTGCTTCGAACGTTGCTTAAGTGCCTCGGAAAGTCCGATGAGCGTCGTGAGGAGCGAGACCAAGGCGGTCAGGAGCCTCACAAAATCAATCAAATCGGTCATGGGCATCACCTCCCATCAAATGGAGGGCGCTGCCCGGCACATGGAACTGCCGCCAACAGCATCAATTCTATCAAAGCGCAGTTAGATATGCGAATGTTTGTTCGTATTTCAAGAGACCAGCGTCACCTGTGACAAAGGGGCAGTCCCTTTGTCACATTATTCGATGACGGTGCGGGAGTTTTGCTTGTGCATGGTGGCGAGCATGTGTTTGGGGACCGCGTGGACCATGCAGCTGCCGATGGTCGCGCTCGCGACGGACTTAGCTGCATCGCTAGCGTTTTTGGTCGCGTAGCTGTGACGAAAGCGTTTGAGCATGGCGATGTCATTGCCGCCGTCGCCGTAGGCCGCGACCTCATCCTCGGCAATACCGTAGTAGCCTGCCAGCCAGGCCACACTCTCGCCCTTGTTGCACGCCACGTCCGTGATTTCGAACATCACCGGATCGAACGGCGCGTTGACCACGCGGTCCGAGCGCTCGGCAAGATAGGCCTTAAGGTCGCGCTCCAGCTCGGACGAGATTACGCGGCAGTTGATCTTGCACACATCGTGGCGCAGGATGTCACCGATCGACTGGTCGAAATACTGCTCCTCGTGATACCCGCCACGCGCACGCATACCGCGCATCACGATGCGTTTGATAGGACTGTCCTTTTTAAAGCCCGCCTGATGCATCTCGAACGAACCGCTTGAGAACATGCCGTCGGGCGTGGAGCAGTCAAAACAGATATCCGGAAACTCCTTGAGCAGCTCCTCGGTGATCTGTGGGTCGATGGTCCAGGTCTTGAGCACCTCGCCATGGCTGTCGCGCACGAGCAGGAAATGAAGGCCGCCGTGCACGATGGAGCCGTTAGAGCAGCAGGCGTCAAGCGCCAGGCCCGTAAAGCCATGCTCGCCGATCGGCAACGTCGAGCGCCCGGTCGCGGGAACCACATGCAGGCCAGCCTCGGTCAGCTCGCGAATGGCACGGCGGATGGTCCCATCTGCCTCGTGCAGGGCGTTCAGCAGCGTTCCGTCTAAGTCACTCGCAAACATCTTGATCATGGGCGTGCCTCTCCTTCGTCTGCACGATATTGTAGACGAGAATGGGCGCGTCCCAAGGGAGGCGCGCCCATCAGGCGAAAGGCAACTCTACACCGCGGCGGGGCCGTGTTCGCCGGTGCGTATGCGGATGACCTCTTCGACCGGCTCGACCCAAATCTTGCCGTCACCGACGGCACCGGTGCGAGCGGCGTTGCAGATGATGTCGACAATTCCGTCGACATGTTCATCGGCGCAAATGAGCGTGAACTGCACCTTAGGGATCGTGTTGACAAGCAACTCGTTGCCGCGCACGTATTCCTTCCAGCCATGCTGTGCGCCGCAGCCCTGCACCTGGTTGATAGTCATGCCGCGAACATCGGCCGCAAACAGTGCGTCTTTAAGAACCTCAAGTTTCTCGGCACGAACAATCGCCGTAATCTTCTTCATAGTGAATTCCTCTCTTCAATAAAAGAAATGAATTGTCCTTCACATGGCACGGGTTTTCCAGGTGCCCGAGATTGCCCCGAAAGAGGAGCGCCGCGTACTTCGGTACGCAAGCGACGGTTTGAGGGGCAAGATCGGGTGCCTGGGAAACCCGTGCCGCTAATCGAGTCCCG
>ERZ773193.1242-NODE-1242-length-33345-cov-7.433584_pt1 | contig 33345 bp, 28 predicted proteins | sample MGYA00511110_ERZ773193 | MGnify/ENA primary metagenome ERZ773193 (study PRJEB29015, sample SAMEA2737784) | human gut metagenome | biome: human gut; feature: human-associated habitat; material: faeces | place: China | collected 2012 ...
CTGTGACTACTATGTATTTTGCATCTTTAGTAAAATACTACAAACCGCTTGAAATAGAGTTGATTAATAAAAAACGAGATTTTGACAATTTGGAGCAATCGGTGAACCAGGATATCTATTTAGTACCTTTGTCCTATACGTCAGTCGAGGACGGAGTAAAAAAGGTATTCGCCATGCGGAGAGAGGATAATTCTCAAAAAAATGCGGGGGCGGAGAAATAGAAATCCTTTGAATGTACAACCATTCTAATTTATTCCTGCATGTTGAGTAACTATCGTTGTTTCTTCATGCAGGAATTTAATAATTTGAAGCTATGAGTAGAGAGAATGTATTAACATTGAAACAAGAGAAGTTCTGTCAATATTACGTTGATATTGATGGCAACGCAAGTGAAGCATACCGGATGGCTTACGACTGCACTAAGATGAAGCAGGAGAGCGTTTGGCGCAATGCTCATGCCCTTATGCAGAACATCAAGGTTACATCAAGGATAAAAGAGATAAGAGAAAAGAGGGCGAAAGAATCTGAAGTTAAACGTGAAACAGTTGAACGTGTGCTGATGGATATCATAACTTCTGATCCTAATGACTTGTATATTGTCGATGAGCTAACAGGTAAGGTAAAGATGAAAAGTCCTTCGCAGCTTCCAAAGCGTACACGCAATGCATTGAAGAAGATTCAGAATAAGAGAGGAGAAGTTGTCTATGAGTTCAACGGTAAAACAGAAGCCGCTCGTTTGCTTGGTGCCTGGAATGGATGGGAAGCCGATAAGAATGTCAATATCAAAGGTGGAGACGGAAATAAAGTCGGTGAACTTCGTATCGGCTTTGAAGATAATGAGAATTCGGAAGAATAGAACAATTTGAACTGCAAAATCCGGTATTCATCCTACGGAGAAACCTTACTTTTAGAACAATATGGTTATAAATTATAAGAAGCTAAATCCTAACGGATTCTATCTATTGAAGTACTTGAATGATGAGACTATCCGTTTTATCATTCTCTATGGAGGTTCATCTTCCGGTAAGTCGTATAGTGTGGCACAAACAATACTGATACAGACATTACAGGATGGTGAGAACACTCTTGTCATGCGTAAGGTAGGAGCTTCTATTCTCAAAACCATTTATGAAGATTATAAGGTCGCTGCGATCGGTCTTGGCATCTCCCATTTGTTCAAATTTCAACAGAATACTATTAAATGTCTGGTAAATGGTGCGAAGATAGATTTCTCCGGTCTTGACGATCCGGAGAAGATAAAAGGTATCTCTAACTATAAGCGAGTTCAGTTAGAGGAATGGTCAGAGTTCGAGCATCCGGATTTCAAGCAGCTACGTAAGCGTTTGCGTGGTAAGAAAGGGCAGCAGATTATTTGTACCTTCAACCCGATTAGTGAAAGCCATTGGATAAAGAAAGAGTTTATTGATAAAGATAAATGGCATGATGTACCGATGACGGTTACCATTGCCGGCAAAGAGTTGCCGAAAGAACTTACCAAGGTCAAATCCGTAAAGAAGAATGCACCCAGGCAAATACTTAATCTTCGTACTAAGCAAATCGAGGAACAGGCACCTAATACAGTTATTATCCAATCTACCTATTTGAATAATTTTTGGGTGGTCGGTAGTCCTGACGGTGCGTATGGTTTCTATGATGAGCAATGTGTTGCCGACTTTGAGTATGATAGAGTTCACGATCCGGACTATTACAATGTGTACGCATTGGGAGAATGGGGTGTCATTCGTACCGGTAGTGAGTTCTTCGGTTCCTTCAATCGTGGCAAACATTCCGGTGAACATAAGTATGTTCCGGACTTACCTATTCATATCTCTGTCGATAACAACGTGCTTCCGTATATCAGTGTATCATATTGGCAGGTCGATTTCACAACTGGTACCAAGGTTTGGCAATTCCATGAAACGTGCGCTGAAAGCCCAAACAATACAGTAAAGAAAGCCTCCAAACTTGTTGCAAAGTATCTGAAATCTATCCAATATTCTGATAGGTTATATGTACATGGTGATGCATCAACGAAAGCGGCAAACAGCATTGACGATGAGAAGCGTTCCTGGATGGACTTATTCATAGATACATTGCAGAAAGAAGGATTCGAGATTGAGGATAAGGTAGGCAATAAGAATCCGAGTGTTGCCATGACCGGTGAGTTTATCAATGCTATCTTTGATTGTACTGTTCCCGGTATAGAGATATACATTGACGAATCATGTTCGGTATCTATTGAGGACTACATGAGCGTACAGAAAGATGCTAACGGTGCCATTCTTAAAACTAAGGTCAAGAATAAAACTACCTTGCAGACTTATGAGGAGCACGGGCACCTGTCTGATACGTTCCGATATGTCGTTGTGGATTTGTGTAGTGAGCAGTATATAGAGTTTAGTAACCGGCGAAAAAGAAACTTGTATGCTTGTAATGGCACTATTAATTTCTTCAATCCAGATACCGAATGTAAATACACTAAGAAGATTCTATATGTGATGCCGAATGTTAATGGGAAATTTGTCCTTATACAAGCGTTTAGATGTGGAAATAAATGGCATGTTGTTGATGTCGTATTTATGGATACTACTTCAACAGAAGATATACGTTCTTCTATTTTGTCCCATGAATCTGATTCATGTGTAATTGAATGTACAGATGCTTATTTCCCTTTTATCCGGGAACTCCGTTCTAGTACAAACAAGGAGATTCGTGTAATGAAAGAGTTTCCGGATGTAGATAAGCGTATTGCTGCAACATCTGATTATGTGAAAAATAGTATTCTTTTTTCTGCATCAAAAGTAGAATCTGATACGGAATATGTTGCCTTCATGAATAATCTGATGGACTATAATAAAGATAGTGAAACAAAAGAGGCCAGTGCTGTTTTGAGTGGGCTAGTACAGTTCGTTGTAAAATTAGGTTTGAATTGAAATGTGTTATATGTGATTGAAAATAAGAATGTTATATTGTTGGTATTATGTTTTCGTAATTTCAAGATTTTAGTGTTTTGGAAAACGGTTTTCCTTTTTACTTAGTTTTGCTCAAAAAGGAACCCAATGAATATTTTTTTTGATAATCTATTTGGAAAGAAATCTAAGACTAAAGGTGAAGTTGAAATAGTTACTTCATCTGAAAATAAGGATATAGATACTCAAAGTGGCAAGGCTGAAAAATGGTCAGTTGCATACATTGAGGACCTTACTAGTCCTATTGTAGCGGGCAGTAACTATCTAACGCTATTCAGTACGATACCTGAAGTCTTTTTCCCGATCGATTATATTGCATCGCGAATTGCAGGTGCTAATTTTCAATTGAAGAAAACTAAGGATGACAGTATAGTATGGGCGAATAAACGAATGAATGGCATACTTAGTCGTCCTAATTGTTTGATGCGTTGGAAAGAATTGATTTATCAGCACCATATTTATAAATTGTGTACAGGGAATAGCTTTATTCGTGCCGCTATGCCTGATGTCTTTTCTACAGCTGAAAAATGGAGATATTGCGATAATTATTGGGTGCTACCTTCTGATAAGACTATTGTAGAACCTGTTTACGGGAATATGCCATTGTTTGGCATTGCCCAAACAGAAGATATTATTCGTAGCTATCGTTTGGAGTATGGTTGGAATGGTAGTTTGGAAATTCCTCCATACCAAATATGGCATGATAGAGACGGAAGTGCAGAGTTCTATTCAGGGGCTATGTTCTTGAAGTCCAAAAGTCGTCTTGCTTCCCAAAATAAGCCAATGTCAAATCTAATAGCTGTATATGAAGCTAGAAATGTGATTTATGTAAAGCGGGGTGGATTGGGCTTTATTGTAAGTAAGAAAACTGATGCTACCGGTTCAATAGCGTTGACTGACGATGAAAAGGAACAGCTTTTGAAGCAAAATTTTGAGAAGTATGGTGTAAGGAAGGGCCAGGTACCTTATGGTATTTCAGATGCAGACATTGACTTTGTTCGTACTAATCTTTCTATTGCAGAGTTACAGCCGTTTGAAGAGACTTTGGCTGATGCAATAAATATTGCAGGGGCATACGGCATCCCTGCCGTTCTTGTTCCGCGAAAAGACCAGTCCACATTTAGCAATCAGGCTACTGCTGAAAAGAGCGTATATTGTTCAACTGTTATTCCTATGGCCAAACAATTCTGCAAGGATTTTACAGCTTTCCTTGGTCTTGAAGGAGGTGGATATTATTTGGATTGTGATTTCTCTGATGTTGATTGTTTGCAGGAAGGATTGAAAGAATCCGAGGACGTAAAGACAAATATAAATAAACGTTGTCGTGAACAATTCTCATGTGGGCTTATAACACTCAATGACTGGCGTGCCCAAATAGGCGAAAGTATGATAGAAAATCCCTTGTTTGACAAATTGAAATTTGATATGTCAGATGAGGAACTGGATAAAGTAAATCGAGTTTTTAACACTAAAAGTGGAGATGAAAAAGATGGAAGAGAAAATCAAAAGCCTTCAGTACAAGACAAAGGCAAATGATGTTGATGAGAAGGGTATCGTTACCGTTGCGGTGAACGGTATCGGTGTGAAGGACTCACAAAATGACATATCTATGCCCGGCTCATTCAATAAGACATTGAAAGAAAATATTGGTCGGATGCGTTGGTTCCTGAATCATCGTACAGACCAGTTGTTAGGTGTTCCGTTGAATGGTAAGGAAACAGAAGGTAATTTGGTTATGGTCGGTCAGTTAAATCTTGAAAAACAGATTGGCCGTGATACGTTAGCTGATTATAAACTGTTTGCAGAGAATGGCAGAACACTTGAACATTCTATTGGGGTCAAGGCCATTAAAAGAGATTCTGTTGATCCCTGTAAAGTGCTTGAATGGCGTATGATGGAATATTCAACATTGACAAGTTGGGGGAGTAATCCCCAGACTTTCCTTGTGAATATTAAGTCTGCTACTGCCGACCAGGTAAAGGAGGCTGTTGATTTCGTTCGTAAAGCGTTCTTGCAGCATGGATATAGTGATGAGCGTTTAAAAGGTTACGATATGGAATTAAGTTTATTACTGAAGAGCCTCAACGGTGGTGCCGTTGTCTCATGTCCTCATTGTGGTCATCAATTTGATTATGATGCAGAAACGGAGCATACCTTTGCCCAGCAGGTATTGGACTATGCTGCTGATTATCAGAGATGGATAACACAGGACATTGTAAGGGAAGAAATGGAGAAGCTCACTCCGGAGATTAGAACCCAAGTAATTTCTCTTTTTGATTCTGTCAAATCAGAAAAGAAAGAATTTACTCAAAAGGGTCTACAAGACCTTATGAATTATGTAAGATGTCCCCACTGTTGGGGAAAAGTATATCGTTCGAATGCTATTCTGCAAAACACTTCTGAAGATACCACCGGAAAAAATGAGCCGTCTGTTGACACTCAAGAAAAGAATGACGGGGAAAATGGGAACGATGAAGTAACGATTAAAGCCGCTGATAATGGCACTTTACTCGATTTCAAGAGTTTGAATAGCTGTTTCGAGAATAAATAACTTAAAATTTAAATTTTATGCCAATTAGAAAATTTACAGTATCAGATTTTAATCTGAAAACGGACGGTCTGCCGGCAGAACAGAAAACATTTATGGAAAATATCGCCGGCATGATGTGTGAAGTAGTTAACAAGTCACTTGAAGGATTTGCTTCACCGGAGGAGGTAACGAAACAGTTTGGTGACATCAATAATCTATTGAAAGCCTATGATGGAGAAAAGTTCCAGCAATTGGTAAAGGACAACGAGCAACTTGTAGAACAAGTTAAAACTCTTGGTGAAAGTATCGAGAAAATGAAGCAGAAAGGTCTTTCTATGGATACTATCAACAAGTTCGATGAGAAGTTGAACGAGATGCTTGATTCTGAAAAATTCAGAGATTTCGCAGAAGGAAAAACACGCAAATCAGGAGAATTTGACGGCTTCTCCTTGAAAGATGTCGTTTCCATGACTGACAACTACACCGGTGATTTGTTGATTACTCAACAACAGAAACGTGTTGTGACTCAGGTTGCCAACAAAAAGTTGCATATGCGTGATGTATTAACGACGCTGACAGCTGATCCTGCATATCCTCAACTCGCCTATGCGCAAGTATATGCTTTCAACCGTAATGCCCGTTTTGTAACTGAGAACGGTCGTTTACCGGAATCAAGTATCAAGGTAAAAGAGATACAGACAGGAACTAAGCGCCTTGGTACTCATATCCGTATTTCAAAACGTATGTTGAAATCAAGAGTGTACATTCGTTCCTACATCTTGAACATGCTTCCTGAAGCTGTTTGGATGGCAGAAGACTGGAACATCTTGTTTGGTGACGGTAATGGTGAGAATTTGCTTGGTATTATTAATAATACTGGGGTGACTTCTGTAGAGAAGATTATCAGTACAGCCATTGTTACAGGTGCCGCCGGTGCTGTAAAAGCTATTACCGGATATAACGGTGATAAGGATGTGATTGTAGAGTTTGCAGAACCACAGGATTTGATTCTTGATGGAATGAGTATCACGTTCGCTGGTGCTGCTGTTCTCACTGAACTGAACAAAACACACGCTCTTGTGAAAATGGAAGATGGTCGTATCCTTATTCCTGGTGTCGCGTTCTCCGGTGCTGAAACGGCTACGGATAAAATGACATTCAGTGTTCATGAAGCCGGCTTTAAGAACATTGAGGAACCCAACTCTGAAGATGTAGTGAAAACAGCTTTCGCCGCAATGACATATGCCCAGTATTTTCCGAATGCCATTATTCTTAATCCAATGACTGTTAACGGTATGGAATCAGAGAAAGATACGACAGGACGTAATCTTGGTATCGTTAAAATGGTTGATGGGGTGAAATATATTGCCGGTCGTCCGATTATCGAGTATGGTGGCATTCTTCCAGGTAAGTATCTTTTAGGTGACTTTAACCAAGCCGCAAATTTGGTTGATTATACCACTTTGACACTTGAATGGGCTGAAGATGTGGAGACCAAGCTTTGCAATGAGGTTGTGCTGATGGCACAAGAAGAAGTTATCTTCCCGATTTATATGCCGTGGGCTTTCGCTTATGGGGATTTGGCCGCATTGAAGACTGCAATAACTAAAGCGTAGGATTATGGATTACATACTTAGAGGTAACGATAAGGATGTAACCAATGTGCTTAAAGAGCAACGCATTCGGATTAATAGAGGGATGATTCAACTCATCCCTATTTCCGAATGTGGTCTTGTTACAGAAGAAGATGCCCGAAAGACATTGGAATGTATGCTTGCAGAGAAAAATGAAGAGATTGGCAGGCTTACTGCATCCATTGCAGAGAAAGATAAGACAATTGTTGAACTGACAGAAGAGCGTGAAACAATGAAAGCTCGCATTGCAGAACTTGAAGTACAGGTGCCTTCTGATGAAAAGAATCTTCCGGTTGCCGATTCAAAAGATTTGCAAGAGGAAGATGCCAAGGAGGTAACTGTTACAGATGATAAAGCCGTTTCCGTGGAAGATGAAAAGAAAACCGGGAAAGGCAAGACTTCTAAATAACTATCGCTATGTTGATTGATGTTTCATATTTTATGTCAGGTCCCAGGCATATTGAGAATGTTTCGGTCGCTGAAATGCCTTCGCCCCAATCTCTTGCTGTGAATGAGGTGATAAATGGGTATATTAAGGCATTTCAGCCCGAATTTCTCCGGAATGTTGTTGGTGTGACTCTTTTCCAAGCTATCACAGATTATTTGGAGCTTATTGAACGGGAAAAGGAAGATTCTTCAGATGAAGTTGATATTTCAGAAGAGAAGGAAGCCCCCCAGTCCGGATATGCAGTATTATGCGAGAAGCTGTGTGAACCGTTCGCTGACTATGTCTTTTATCATATTCTTCGTGACGCAAACACCCAGGCTACAATAACCGGGCTTGTCCGTTTGAAATGTGCTAATGAATATGTAGCTCCTTTGAAGAGACAAGTAAGCACATGGAATAGCATGGTAGAGAAGAATAAACAGTTTGTTGAATGGGCTATGTCGAATGATTGTCCTTTCGATGTGCAAATAACCAAGAATCTTTTGACCCCAATTAATGCTTTCAATTTATGATAGATTTAGATATAACAGAACTGTTTGAGGAGATTGTAAAGGAACTTCCAGAAGGGCTTGAAATCCTCTATCCAAATGGGAAAGGGGGAACTAAAGTTGTGAAATCCCCAAGGTTGAATTACATCTTCGGTAGCAGTCAATATATCAAAGATATTTTAGATGAATACAGTAAGTCTTCTGCCCAGTCTGAAAGGAAGTTTCCATTGGTTGCACTATTCACTCCAATTAGTGAGGATAGAGGTGACGCGGATTATTTTTCAAAAGCAAAGGTTTCGTTAATTATAGCATGTTCTTCTTGTAAAGAGTGGAGCAATGAGATGCGCAGAACCACATCTTTTAAAAATATCCTTCGGCCAATCTATAAACGTTTATTGGAAGTATTATATGAAGATTCTCGGTTCGACTGCGACTATGACGAAAAAGTGAAACATAGTTATTCAGAAAACTATTCATATGGCAGATACGGAGCCTATACAGATTCCGGTGAGGCTGTGAGCGAGCCGATTGATGCCATAAATATACGCTCGATGGAAATAAAAATTAATAATCTTAATTGTAGAAGAAAATGAGAAAGATTAGAACGTGTAAGGGTTCCCGGATGAACACTGGTAGTTCTGCTTGTAGCATTGACTGGAAAAAAGTCAAAGGTGCTATCTTGACAGAACATGGTGTCAAACTCCCTGCTGATATAACAGGTGAGAAGTTGCTCGAATTGTGCCATGCAGACCGTCCCGGGCGTATTTACCCTATTTTGCCATTCCTGGAGTATGCCAAGAATGGTGGAGAGCCTCAAGTTAATCCTGTAGGGTACGGTGCAAGTGAATACAACGGGCTTAGCGCTCAAACAGACACCTTCACTTTGAAGAAATTTGATGAGGTTTTGAATGCCCAGCTTCTGAAATGTGCCAATAAAGGATGGGACGTTTACTTTTGGAATCAGGATAATATGTTGATCGGTTATAATGATGACACTGATATCCTTGCCGGTATTCCGATGTCTACTGTTTACCCGACCGTGACACAGTACCCGACCAGTAGTGCTAAGTCTGCGATGACTGTTAGTTTTTCACATGAAGATGTGGAAGACAGCCAATTGCACTTTGACTACGTGCAGTTAGACTTCAATCCCAAGAATTTCGTTAAAGGCTTGGTTGATGTTGTGTTTCAAAAGTTGGAGGCCGAAAATACTTACAAAATAGTTGAAGTTGTTGGTGGTTATGACCGTACAGAAGAATTTGGCAGTCTTATTGCTGATGGTGCTGCTGAAGTTATGAATAACGTAACTTCTGCTACATATTCGGATGGTATCATTACCATTGTTCCTAAAGCCGGGGCGGTTCCTTCGTTGAAAGCTCCTTCTGTATTGTATGAAAAAGGAATCAGAGGTATCGAGCAGGTGTCATGAAGGTAGATAATGTTACGTTCGTCGAGGTTGCTGTGAAGGGCATGACGAAGGAAGAGTTTATTAATGCGCACATTAAAGTCGTGTGGCAGGAACTGAAGGAAGCTGACCGTAAGAAGAAGCTCTCGGAAGTGTACGATGCGATAACTAAGTAACCGACGGGCTGGGGTGTGATTACAGCCCAGCCCGTTATATTTTTACTGTATGGCAGATTTTGATGAATTACATAGAGTTATTCATTCCATTGCATCCGGGTTTGAAGAGGAATGTATTAGGTGTATGGAAGAACATAAGAATGTGCTCGTTGATTGTATTCAGGAACAATTATATTCCGGCTTGGACGGTACCGAACATCTATTGAATCCTGATTATGATACTGACACCTATTTTAACGAGCCCGGTCCCTGGCAGAACCGTGCGGAACAATATAAACGATGGAAGGAGAGGATAACTCCACCTCTTAGAAGTGAGATACTTTATTTGCCACCGCGTCCGGTTGAGGTACCTAACCTCTTTATTACTGGTACTTTCTATGATAGCATAACTGCCGATAGAATTGATTCCGGGCTTCGATTCTCAACGAAAGGATTTACGGACGGTAGTTCTATTGAGAAGAAATACGGTGAGCAGATTTTAGGCATTGGTGATACAGCTAAAGAGTACTTTAATATTATGTATCTCCGTCCCTGGATGGAACGTTTCTTTTCAGAATGTGGATATCGGTAGAAAATGGCTTGTAGTTGCGAAATAAAAAAGATGCAGAGTGAACTGGAACGTATCAGTGATCTTGCAAAGAAAGCAGCTGTCTTGGATGGTTGCATGTATGTCGTTTATCAGAAAGAAGATGGTACCTATGCTTTTGATAAACTAGGAGTTGAGATAAAAGGAAAGATTGTTGAATATAGACATTACCTGTAATTATGGCAGATTTAAAATTAAAAGATTTCGTTGATGAGAACGATTTGCAGAAATTGGTGGAGCTTGATAATACTATTGAGCGTGTGAGGGCTGATTATGTTAATGCGGCCAAAGAATTAGCAAAAGGTTTGAAACTAAATGTAGAAGGCGTTGCTGATCTTGAAAAGTTGAGTAATCTTTATAATACCCAAGCAAAAACGGCTGGCTCTGCATCTGCTGAATTAACCGAGGCTCTTAGAAAACAGTCTGAAATAACTCAAACTGTCAGTAAGAAGATAGAGGAAAAGCTAAATGTAGAGAAATTATCTGCTGCTGAATTGAAGAAACTAACCAAGGCAAACTCGGATAATGCTGCGTCCTTGGAAAAGGCTGTTAAAGCGGAAGCTAACTTGACAAAAGCGCAGAATGCCGGTAATACTACTCGTAAGAAAGCTGTTTTATCTGAAGAAGAACGTTTAAAACTTATCAGAACTGCTATTACCTTGACTAATCAGGAAGTACATAGCCGTTCACAAGCAAAGGAAATGAATAAGCAGCTACAAAAGGCTGTTGATGTTTTGAAAGATACGGATGAAAACTATATTCGTACACTTGCCCGTCTTAATTCTACTATTGGAATCAACACTGATTACATAAAGCGAAATTCCGATCGATATAGTCAACAGAAAATGACCATTGGTGCATATCGGGAAGAAGTAAAGGCGGCATGGATTGAAATACAGAACGGTAATAAGTCCATGCAGAACATGGGAATTATTGCCCGGAATGCTGGAATGATGCTTAAAACGGAGATGGCTCCTGGGCTAAACAAAGTTGGTGCAGGATTGAAAGGGTGGGCTGCTGGATATATTGGTGCACAAGCTGTTGTTAGTGGAGTTGTTGCTTTATTTACAAAACTGCGTGAAGGAGTAGGTGATATTGTTAAATTTGAATTAGCTAATAGTAGGCTTGCTGCAATATTAGGAACCACTTCTGATAAAGTGAAGGAGTTAACTGCGGATGCTCAACGTTTGGGTGCTACAACGAAATACACTGCATCCGAAGCTACGGATTTGCAAATAGAACTTGCTAAACTAGGTTTTACTCGAAAAGAAATATTAGATGCAACAGAGCACGTTCTAAAATTTGCACAAGCTACCGGGGCAGAATTAGCAGATGCGGCTTCATTGGCAGGTGCTTCTCTTCGTATGTTTAATGCTGATACAAGAGAAACTGAAAGATATGTGTCTGCGATGGCTGTCGCAACAACCAAAAGCGCATTGTCGTTTTCATATCTCGCTACTGCATTACCAATTGTTGGACCGGTTGCAAAAGCCTTTAATTTCAGTATTGAAGATACTTTGGCTTTGTTGGGTAAATTATCGGATGCCGGCTTTGATGCTTCAATGGCTGCTACTGCTACCCGTAATGTTTTTCTAAATTTAGCTGATAGTAATGGAAAGCTGGCAAAGGCGTTAGGTAAGCCCGTTAAAACATTGCCTGAGTTAGTTGAAGGATTGAAATCGCTAAAAGAAAAAGGGGTAGACTTGAATACTACTCTTGAATTAACTGATAAGCGTAGTGTTGCCGCTTTTAATGCCTTTCTCACCGCTGTTGATAAAATATTACCACTTAGAGAACAGATTACTGGTGTAGAACGTGAATTGGGCGATATGGCTCACACGATGGGAGATAATGTTCATGGAGCTCTTGCTAACTTATCTTCAGCATGGGAAGCGTTTATGCTTTCTTTCTCCGAGTCAACGGGACCTGCTAAGGAGTTTCTTAATTGGATGGCTGATAAAATAAGAGGTATCGCCAATGATTTGAAATCTCCTGAAGAAAAAATAGAAAAGATAGATTATAATTTTAGAACACTTGCAAAAAAAGATGCGAACAAAAAGTTATTGGAAGTAGAAAAAGATTTTCAGGCAGAATATAAGAGGCTTATTGATGCTGGTGATACAGAGGAACAAGCATACACAAAAGCTGTTATTCAAATGAAAAATAAACGTATTGAAGTAACGGCCCAAGAGAGAGAAGCTTTAAAACGGATGAAAACTCGTGCTCAATATGCAACATCAGAGTTTGAAGATATGTCTTGGATAAAGAATGGTGCTGCTAAAATGTTTGGCTATTACACGTCGGAAGCAGAAAAAGCGGATAAGGCTCAGTTGGAATTTTCTAAAAACTTATTCAAAATAGCATCTAGCGATGAGTTTAATCGTGGACTTGATGTGATTGCAGAAAAGTTCCGTCCAAAGGGTAACGACAAAAATGGTTCAGGTATAACAGTCCTTACTGATAAAGAAAAACGTGAACAGGAAAAAGCTCTCAAAGAGAAGCTGAAAATTCATGAAACTTATCAGGAGTCAGAACTAGCTCTTATGGATGAGGGACTGGAGAAAGAACTTGCTAAAATTGGTGTTGCTTACTCGAAGAAGATTGCTGCCGTCAAGGGTAATAGCAAAGAGGAAATTGCTACACGTCAGAATTTAGCTAAGGAAATGCAGGAAAGGCTAGATGAGTTTACTATTAAGTATAATTCTGATCGTGAGAAGAAGGATGTTGAGAACGCTCTTGCTGTTGTAAAAAAGGGGTCCCAGGAAGAACTTGATTTGAAATTGCACCAGTTAGAATTGCAACGTGAAGCAGAAATTGATGCAGCAGAGAAAACAGGTGAAGATGTAATATTGATAGATGAAAAATATGCTAGGAAAAAACAAGAGATTTACGGAAAGTATGCTTCTGATCAGGTAGCATTGATTGCGGAAAATGCAGCCCATGAGCAAGAGATACGTGACGCTGCGTATGTAATGGATATGCTTGCTCTTAAAAAGAAGTTAGCATCCAAGCTAATAACAGAAGAGCAATATGCGATAGAGGAATACAATTTACAACTTGAATATGCACATAAGACTACTGAAGCAGCGATTGAAGCTTTGGAACTGGAATTAACCGTTGAGAATATTACTGCTGAAGAACGTACTAAGATTGTTACTCAGTTGTATGTTTTGAAGGCTGCTCTCGCTAAAAAGGAGGCAGAATTACAGATAAGTGCTATTCAAAATATTACTAAAGCTGAAGATAAAGCGTTAAAAGAACGCCAAAAGAATCTCAAAAAATGGTTGCAAACTGCATCACAAGCTGTAGGGACTATTGGAAATCTTGTTTCTACACTTTATGATGCTCAAATTGATAAGATAGAGGAAGAGCAGGATGCTAATGATGAAAAATATGATAAAGATGTTGAACGGGTTGATAAACTGGCAGAGTCAGGTGCTATTTCCGAAGAAGAAGCAGAAGCGCGTAAACGTGCTGCAAAATCTTTGACAGAAGCAAAAAATGCTGAACTAGAAAAACAAAAACAAGAAATGGCACGTAAACAAGCCATTTGGGAAAAGGCGACTAGTGTCGCTCAAGCTGGAATAGCCACTGCACTGGCAATAACTGAAGCTTTACCGAATATTCCTTTATCTATTGTTATTGGTGCCATGGGAGCAATTCAGGTTGCAACTATTCTTGCAACTCCTATTCCTTCCTATGCAGACGGTACTAAAGGTAATGATAGGCATCCTGGCGGTACCGCTTTAGTTGGTGATGCTGGTAAACATGAGGTTATCATGTATTCTGGAAAAGCATGGATTACTCCTGATGCTCCAACTTTAGTTGATATTCCTAAAGGTGCACAAGTCTTTCCTGATGTTGATAAGGTAGATATCTCTAATTTTGATATGCCGGATTGGGACTTTCCTACATTTTCACCGACATATTTTGCATCTTCTTCCGGTGACACCATTGTTTTCAATGATTATTCCCGATTAGAAAAAAGAGTTGATAGAACAAATCTCCTTTTGATGAAGAGTCTTAAAATGCAGCGTCAGGATGCGTCTAACCGTGATTTTGAACTGTATAAGTTGTCTAAACTGAAATAGCTATGATTGAAAGATTAAATCAGATAACATTGAATGATTTCATTGAGCTTTCATGTGGAAACTATGCTTGTTTGCTTTCGGGTCGCGGATCTGTGTCTGAAAGCATGCTTAAAGAGATGGCATCTAAATTAATTATCGAATACAGAAGCATTGTTAATCCTTCAGGTATGCAGGCTATGATTATGGACAAAGAGGATATGGTGAAGGAACGTGCCAAACTATTGAGCCTTCGTATATGTCAGACTCTTGTTTCTCTTGGCTTTTATGATGATGTTCGTCAGGTGTTGGGCCAATTAAATGTAGATATCCGGGATATGAGTGATGAGCAAGTTATATCGAAGCTTGATCATTTACTTCATTCTGCAATTTTTGAGCAAAAACGGAATGAGGAGAGACGCAGTGAGGAACATAAAGGAAGTAAGGCTACTCCTGAACAAATTCGTTCTTCTTTTGATGCAGAGATTGCTTTTCTAATGACATTCTTTAAAATGAGTATAGATTCCCGTGTAATTAACGCTGCTGTCTACGCAAATATCGTTCATCAAGCCGATGTTGAAATATCGATCAGAAAAAGAAGCACATGATAATATTGGTATTACATATATGCTGTAATTCGATTAATTTTTAATTAAAGCGAATTATTTCATACAGTCGTTTGTACATCTCCTTTAGAATCACAAACGACTTTTTTATGAATAGAGAAAACAGCATCCATTGTATAAATAGGCATTTATACAATGTTTTATTGTCAGAATTACGTACATTAGAGACGAAGTGTAATCGGATAACGGCAGAAGTGTCCGAGGTAAAAAAAATGATTGCCTTATTGCCCCCCGATATAGGCACTCTTATTAGTTCAATCGAGCGTTCTGCTAAGGAAATGCACGAACAAAGTATCATGCACCGGAAATATGTGGAAAGGTGCATTAATGGCGAACCGAAGATACACCTAATAAGGAGGGCTGACAATGGACTTTGAAAAGGAATTATCAGAAATATATCCTTGGATATTAAAGGTGGCAAGAAAATTCTGCTGTTCCATGCAAGATGCTGAAGACTTAGCCGGTGATACAGTTTATAAGCTACTTGTGAATCGTGATAAATTTGATTGTTCTAAACCACTTCAACCGTGGTGCCTTATTATAATGAGGAATACTTATATAATAAGATACAATAGAAATTCCCTTATACATTTTACAGGGCTTGATATGGTAGACGGAAGTGCCATTTCTAACTGTACAGCTCATTCAATACTGTTTGATGATTTGGTTTCCACAATACAACGGTGTGCTAAAAAATCCCGTTGTATTGATAGTGTGATGTATTATGCTAGTGGGTATTCTTATGATGAGATAAGTGAAATCCTGAACATTCCTGTCGGAACTGTAAGAAGTCGTATTTCTTCTGGCAGGAAGCTTATACTTCAAGAAATAGGATAATAATGAGTAAGGTTTCAAAATGGTAACTTATATATGCTCATAATAACCTGCAAAGTGTTCTGAATTACAAAATTTGAGGGTCTTTATATTTGTAAATTTATAGCAATAGAATGAATTATGGAAGTATATTCTATGTGGATATACAAAAAAAACTTATATTTGTAATATATCCGAGTTTAATGCTATTGGGTGAGTTGGTGAATAAATTATTGTTGGATTAATAGATATATTTTTGAAAAGAATAGATATGAAAGATTTTTGGAATGACTATAAAATGATAATATTAGTGATATTATCACTATTGATTTTTTCTTTTGTATTGATGTTGAGAGAAGAAGAACTTGTTAATAATATAGGAATAAGCCTTTTTGTAAATGTGAGCACGACTGCTCTGACAGTTTTGGTAATTGATAGATTATATCGAAGAATTGAAGTTAGAAAGAAAAAACCGCTTGAGTTTGCGGCATATAATGATGTAACTCTTTGGTGTAATAAATTTATTAGCTTTTGGCAAACGGCTTACCGTGATTGTGGATATTATGCCCCTAAAACAGATAAAGGTATTTTCTTGGAAGATGAATTTCGAAGAATTTATGATTCTTTGCAACTTGATGCTATTGCTCCTGTTACCCCAAAAATATCTTGGGAAAGATATTTACTTTCCGAGAATCAAAGAATGATAGATGGAGGAAGAGAAATTCTAGTGAAATATGCATATTACATTCCTCCTGAAATATATAAGGTAATATATCAGTTAATTGATTCTCCATTTATATATACAATTTGCAATATACCGGCAATAAAATTGTCAGATATTGAATTTAAAACAAATAGGAAGAATGTATTAGGAGCATATACGGCTAAACCTAAACAAGCAGAATTAGATTTATTTTTAAAAGTTCATGGTTGGTGTTTTACTAAACATAAGGAACTAGGGAAACTATTTAAAGGGGTACGTACTGTTTCTGCATTAATATAATTGTTTTTATAATGCATATTTAACCTGTAGAACATTTCTATGACATTTTAAAAGGGAAAGATTAGTATGTAGGACATTGAAAAGTCCTTTTTATTCCTTGGTATAGATATTGTTTTGAAAAACAGATAGTTATATTGCATTTTAGCAAAGCATGATTTTCAAGAATTTAGCCAATCGGGAAACCGGTTGGCTTTTTCTATATATTTGCTCGTGAACGTTCAAAAGGAGTTAAAATGCTTTGTAAATATGTACTTACCGTTGATAGTATTTCTTATGATATTCCCAAATCTTGTATTCAGAATTGGGATGAAATAAAGTTTTCCCGTAAACGCTCCGGACTTGAAGGAATAACTAGAACCTTTACTTCAAAATTCCAGTTTGTTGGAGAAGCCTATGATCTCATATTGGAGGAGTATTTGAGCAAATACCTGGCTTCCAATGCTAGTATCACCGTTTATACTATAACTAATTCTCATACTTATGAAGAATTCTTCAGTTGCCGACTGGATTTCGGTTCATTGACCTATGATGGAAATACTGTTTCTATTAATTTGATAGATGATAGTGTCGCTAGTATCATAAAAGCCAATAAAGGTACACAGTACGAGTATTTGGTAGATGAGATAAAAGATACATATCAGCTTTATTATGATAGACTACCGTTTAATTACTACGCGAACTATATATGTGGTGGATACTCTTTAGAAGATGGAGGGCAATATGTTGATTTCTCAAGAGATATAACAGGAAAAACTATATTCCAGTCTCTTCCATTGGAAGTCGTAGAAAAAGACTTACCAGAATCAGATAGTCCTGTAGAAATAAATTCTGTGACTTTAGATACTTCTGTACCTGCTTTTTTAAGGGCGCATAAACCAGTCAAGGTATATATAACTCCCGAATTCAACTTTTATTTAGGCAGAGGAGATGTAATGTTGACACTTGCTAAAGTTGATGGGAACGGTACCACAAGCACTATTGCGAGTTGGATAAATACCGATTATTCAGGAAATACACATACAACAGAAAAAGACACTTATAGACCCGAACAATATCGGGATGTTTATGCAATAGACCTTCAAGATGGTGAATGTCTTCAATTTGTCATACATGATCCGATAGGTAATATGAATGTTAACGGACCTGGAAAGGTGTATTTTTCTAAATATTCACTACAGGTTAAATGGACTTCAATAGCATCACCTATCAATATAGATGTGGTAAAACCTATTACTGTTCTGAATAGTTTGCTCAAAAGTATGAATGGTGGTAAAGGGGGTATAAAAGGCGAGATAGCTTCCGGTGTAGACAATCGGTTGGACAATTGCCTTATTTTGGCTGCCGAAAGTATTCGTGGGATATTGTCTGCTAAATTATATACCTCATATACGAAGTTTGTAGACTGGATGGAAGCCTGTTTTGGCTTTGTTCAGAAGATTGAGGGGGATATTGTAAAGTTTGTCCATCGTGACAGCTTATTTACTTTTAATGGTAATAAGAATATATCAAGAAGCATTTCAGATTTTCAATTTAAAGTAGACAGTTCTAGGATATATGCACGAGTTAAAGTTGGTTATGATAAAGTTGATTATGAATGCTTGAATGGTCGTGATGAATTTCGATTTACTGCTGAATATACTACTGGATTGCAAGTAACAGACAATACACTAGAGTTAGTGAGTCCTTATCGTGCAGATGCTTATGGCTTGGAAATCGTGTCACAGAAAAGGGGAAGTAGTTCTACTGATAACGAAAGTGATAATGATGTGTTTATCGTTGGCGCAATGCTCGCTTATAATAAGGTTATTGGGAAAGCGGAATATGTACTAGAAAGGAATGCGGATTGGAAGATTGCAGGTGTTCTAAATCCTGATGCAATGTTTAATGTTATGTATTGGCAGAAAGCTATGTTGAAAGCTAATGCTAAGTATATTGGCATGTTCGCTGATTCTCTTCATTATGCTTCTTCGGATGGGAATAGCAATGTTATAGTCAATGATGTGAAATTAACTGATGACTTTATACTTGAAGAGCATTTGGTCACTTGTGGAGATGTTTCATTTACAACCTTTGATGAGGATATTCCACAAACAGATGATGGAACGATTAAGATTCAAAAAGGTGGCCTTGTTTACGAAGGTTACATCAAAGAGGTGAGTAGTGTGGTTGAGAGAAATGAGGGAGTGAAGTATGATTTATTTGTCCGTTCAATAACAAAAGCCTAGAATATGATTATAAGCCCGTTTACCCCACTGTTTTTTTCTCCGTCTACCGATAAGTTTGGAGCGAAGAGCAAATATGTGCAGTTATTTGCACGTACAGACCGGATTTTTGTTGAATTGATTTTGACGCCCAGAGAGCAGGAGCCTATTGTTTACATTAATAATCTTTTAAGTAATATATCTACACCTGTATCATTAAGCTCATGGAAGATGAATGATGATAAGATTCTTTATTTCTATAACATTTCATTGCTTCCATGTGGATACTATACTGTAACAGTTAATGGGAATACGAGTGAGATTTTTAAAGTTACGGACGATGAATGTGAGTTATCAGAAACCAGCCTTATTCAGTATTCAATGAAAGATAATAAGCAGCGTCTTGATGCTGTCTGGTGGATAGATGGGATGCAATACTTTTTTGATTTTCGCGTTCCTGGTGGTTTCAAAGATAACGGATGGACGTTCGGTGTGGATAATGAGCAGTTCGTGACCTCTGATGAGGATATTGTTGAGCTATTCAGCCACGAATATACAACAGTATTATTCACGCTTGGAAATGGGATGGGATGCCCTGTGTGGTTTGCTGAATTATTGAATCGTGTCTTATGCTGTAATTACGTCTACTTTGATGGTGTCCGATATACCAGAAAGGAAAGTAATGTTCCGGAACTTAACCAGCAAATAGAGGGATTGAAGAGTTTTGTGTTCAATCAAATGTTACAGAAGGTAAGAACGATGAATCCAGTTTTGGAATGGAATAACCAGCTTGCTATGAGGTGTGTACAAAGCGGTGCTTATAGGATAGCAGATGATGAAGGAATGCGTAGTATCAAGTATGGTTCAGAAAGTGAGGTTGCAGAGGTCGGAGCATATATCAATATGACTAAGGCTATTCCTAATACTGGAGTTTCTATTAATAGTGATACTATGGTTACTGTCAACAGTATTCATCACCCAGGTGTTGATGAAAATTCATATTGGGATTTGATTGCAATCAAGACGACTGACATAGATAACAAGTATATTGGTAGAAGAGGTTACGGTAAACTTACAGTTAATGGACTGGATAGACTAAAGAACGATTTGGACAACGGTTCGATAAATTTGCGTGCTGTACTATATAAAGGAGATTCGTATACTAACCTCATTGAAGGGAGTGTAATCAGTAGGGATGGTGTATGTGTCTTGAAAGGTATTAACGGTGGAGATATTGGTGCTCTGAAGGAGTTCCAACTTTATCTTGATAATGTCTATGATTGCGACATAGATAATCTTGGTATGACCATTGAGCTTGTATGGGTATATGAAAATGATTAAAAAAGAGAATTATGACAGAAACAGAAAAACAACAGATTATTAGCCTTGTGTTACAAGCGTTGAAGACAAACAGTCTTACAATAGAGCAACTGACTGATACAACAGAGCTATCCAAAGATATGTACGTTGAAGTTAGTGGCGGTCGGAAAATATCTATTGATTTACTTTCAAGTACCATTGCTAAAATGGTGAATGGTGATTTTGATGCATTAGTGGAGAATGTCAATAAGATTGCAAAAGATTTATCGGATGGAGACGCCGAGTTATTGAAACGTATAACAGGAGTGTCTGATAAATCCAATCCTTTGACTGACCCATTTAAAAGTATTGGCTCTTTTACTACTATTGGTAGCTTTAAAGATAAATTAAAAACAATGTATTCTGGGGATTCTTCTATTGGGAATTATCGGTGTATTTTGTCTGTTGATTCGTCTAAGATTCCTGTAAATATACAAATTGAACGGTTGGAGCTTAATAAGGTTTGTCAATCATTCACTTCGTGTATACAACTGGCTACCATGTCAGACAATGCCGAAGGTGTATATTTAGGTACAGTTTGTACAATCTCACGAATAGGTATTGTTTCCAATGAGAGTGTTACATGGGGCAAATGGACCTCTGTAATAAATGACTTTGAGGAAAGGATAGGAAAAGCGAACGGTATCGCTCCTTTGAACGAAGAAAGTAAAGTTCCTTCTGAATGTCTGCCTGAACCGTTGTCTCTTGGGGAAGGTGAAGAAGAAGCTTTCCCCGGCAACCGTGGAAAGTCTTTGGAAGATACAATGAAAAATATCCCTTCCGATATAATCAAACCGGGTTCTTTCTCCGTCCTGTCTGACGCTTCCTATCTCAATGTGTATTTTAAGAAAGTGTCCAAAACAACCGGTAAAGAAACGGATGACAGCTTCCGTCTGCCTTCTGCTACCCTTGAACAAGCCGGCCTTTTGTCCGCCGAGGATAAGCAAGCCCTTGAGGATATGAAGAGCGGCACGCCCGCTGACGATGTAACACACCCCATCGTCATTGTTGATGAGATCCGCCCATTGAAAGACGGCTACTATACCCTTGAAACCGCTATTGCCGCCATTGTCTCCTATCAACAGGAATCTGGCGTCAAATATGAGCGAACGGGTCTCATCATTACTTACAAAACAGGCGAGTATGAAATGGAAACCCGGCAGTTCCAGGGTGCTGTGTCCGATTTTGCGACCCCTTCTCTTTGGAAACCCTTCGGGAATGGTGGTGGCGGTTCCGTTTTTGAAACTTCCGATGAACCGGCGGAAGGGGGAAAGGACGCCTTTTCAACTGGTGGCGCCTATGCCTATGTTCCGGCCAACCTCGACGTAAACGTGGAAACAGAAGGTATTGTAAAACTTCAGATGAAGAACGCTGCCGGTGAAACCCTTGGCGATGAAGTGCAGTTCGCTATCGGCACGGGTGGCGGCGGTCAGACTGGTGGTACCATTGTTGCCATTGCTTTCCAGTCGACACCTGTCTATGGCTCTTACGGCTCCACGTTACGAACCTTTGCTGCCATTCGTTCTGTGACCTCGAACGGTGTCGAATCCTCTGACAACCTGATTGAGAAATTGGAACTCGTAGACCGTGAAAGCGGGCTTACCGTCTGGACTGAAACCGTCAACAAAGCATCTTCCGGTGACATGAAGGACTTCTCCTTTGAACTGGACTTCACCACATACTTTACGGCTGCCGGTACTCGGAAATTCAAGCTGATAGCCACTGACGAAAGCGGCAACACCGGTTCCAAGAATGTCAATGTAACAGCTGTTGATATTACCTGTACCTGTGTGCAGGTGCTCAACTATACCCCTGAAACTCTGCTTACTCCGACAACTGAAAGTTTCAGCCTTCCACTCTATAAGTTCGGAAACAACACCTCTGATAAAGGTATCAGTGCCCAGGTTGACATCAAGATTAATGGTGAATGGCAATCCCTGTCTACCACCGTTGTAAATGACAACTACTCGCACTCCGTTGTAATCCGCCCTGCTTCCCTCGGCCTAGAACACGGTACCTATCCCTTGCGCATCCAAGGAACGGATGTCGCATCCGGAGTGAAAGGAAATGTCATCTACACGGCTGTCATGGTAATTGACCCGAATAGTTCCACACCTCTTGTCGCCTTGAGATACGATGATAAAAACGGTGGAGTAGTCCGACTGTACGAAACCGTAGAACTTGATGTTGCCTGTTATGACCCGTTGGAAATGACTTCACCCGTCAGCGTGAAAGCCAATAACGTGCAGGTAACACAAATTGCTGCCAGTCGTAACAAAACCTATCAGGTCAAACAGCAACTGCAGGGCTACAAGGCTGACGGCACCGATACGGTCAACTATACTGCCGTATGCAAGGACGTGACTAGCGAACCTGTCCGGGTGACAGTTAGCGGTTCCGCCATTGACGCCGCCATAAAAGAAGGCGCCATCTATAACTTTGACTTCTCATCCCGTACCAATCAGGAAACTGACCATAGCATTGTCAGCGGTAATTATGAAATGAAAGTGGACGGTGCCAACTGGACTACCAACGGTTTTGGCACATTCTTGGGTGAGAACTGCCTTCGCGTAGCCGAGAATGTGGGCGTGTCATTAAACCATGCCCCGTTTGCCGGCTCGTCCATCGAATCCAACGGTGCCGCCATCCAGTTCGCTTTCGCTTCCAAGAACGTGACCGATGATGATGCCCTGCTCCTTAGCTGCTATGACGAAACGTCCGGTGCCGGCTTCTATGTCACCGGCCGGGTGGTCGGCATCTTCTGTAACAATGGCGTTTCCCGTCGTGAAGAACGCGCCTATCGACAGGGTGAAAAGATAACCGTAGCCGTGGTTGTTGAACCTGCAAGCAACTACGTTGAACGTGACGGTACACGATATTCTATGATGAAACTCTTCCTCAACGGTGAGGAAGTCGCCTGCCTTGGTTATGTTCCGGGCGGCGGCTCCCTGATTCAGACCAAATATATAACGATGGACGGCAGGCTGGGTGATTTGTACCTTTATTACATGATGGCCTGGAACTCTTATATGGAATGGGCACAGGCGTTCAAGAACTACCTTGTCCGTCTGACCGATACGGAGGTAATGGTGAAGGAATACGCCTTTGAGGACGTCCTTAAAAGCCAGACAGCCGAGGGTAGTACCCAAAGCCGCCCGTCGGCTGCCGAAATCTATTCACGCGGTATGCCTTACATTGTCGAATGCCCCTATGAAGGCTCCGATATAGAAGCACTGGACGGCACCACTTCCACCAGTACGAAGATATACATCACGCTCTATTACTTTGACCCCGAACGCCCGTGGCGTAACTTCAAGGCCATGAGTGTCCAAACCCGCAACCAGGGAACCACCTCTGCCAAACGCCCGGTAAAGAATAAACGCTACTACCTCGCCAAGAGCAAAGGCAAAAACAAGGACACTCGAATCATACTACTTAATCCGGACGATACGACGGAGGAAGGACGCCGTGCAATAGCCTTGGCTGCCATCAACAAAGTACAGGTCGGTGATAATACAATCCCGGTCGATGTCATTACCGTAAAAGTCGATTACTCCGATTCCGGTAATGCGAACGACTGCGGCGCCTGTGAAATGATGAACGTTACATACCGTGCCTTAGGTGGTAACTATATGACACCTGTCCAACGTGCATTTGACGGAACATTTGACAGCGGTGACTTGCATATCGAAGACTTGCAGATGAACCACTCTACCGCCAATCACCCGGTAGCCACCTATCGGTGTAAGGATGACAGCCTGCAAAACGTCTATTTCCATGCCAAAGGCAACTGGAAAGAAGACAAAGGGGAACAGTTCGCCCTCGGCTTCAAAGATACCCCCGGCTATAACAAAGGTTGCCTGAATTATGGTGACTTCATAGAGTTCTTCGGTACTCCTGACGAAACTTTAGACGCAATTGAGATACGCTTCAAACAGACTGACGGACTCGATACGGACAGCGTGTACCTGCTTTCCCTGTATTGCGGTAGTTCGTACCGGATAATGAGGTATCAGGACAGCTCATGGAAAAAGCAGTCCGGTTCCATGAAGTATGAAAACGGCAAATGGAATGTCACCGGTGACGTCCTGAATCCGGTTGAAGGTTTCGAACTTCTTAACTACCAAGGTATGGACTGGTTTCAGGGCGTCGGTTCTGTTCAGGATATGATGGCCATGAAAACGGACAAGTCCTCATGGGTTCAAAAACTCGTGGATAACGGAACTATCTCTGCTGATACCTTCCCGGCATGGACTTACTACTTTGAATCGCTTGTCGATGATGACCAGCTCGCCATTGATTACGCTTTGGGTAAGAAAGTGCCGTATAACCTCTACCGATGGTTGCGCTTCTGTGATTCCTGCGATTACTCCAAAGGCGGGAACTGGCAAAGAACATGGAAGGAAAACCTGTATAAATACGCCTGCCCAGAAAGTGTCTTGAGTTATGACATCTTCACCGACTACCTTGCCGCCACTGACCAACGCGCCAAGAATATGCAGCCGATGTGGTTCTTGGAAGAGTATGCTTCCGTAACAGACGGTGTGTACAGCTCCGAGGATGCCATGCGCATGTACCTGAATAAAATCTATGACTGTGATACGCTCAATAGCAAGGACAACGACGGTGGTTGCACGGTTGACGCCGAGGTGGACCCCAACCGGACGAGCGATGAAACATTCACTAACCCTTATGCTGGCTACGGCTCCGTTCTGTTTAATAACATCTATCTCCAGCAAGTAGTGTGGACTGACTCATCCGGTACGGAACTCTCCCTGCGTACCGTTGCCGCCGCCATGCGTAACGTTCAGGCGACCATTGACGGCGTCACCCTGCACCCGTTCTCACCCGAAGGAGCTACGCATTTCTTCATTGACAAACGGCTCAAAAAATGGCAGAAACTGGTTAGTTCTTACGACGGTGAACGGAAATACATCTCCTATACCGCCACCTCTGATGCTATTTACTTCTATGCCCTGCAAGGTCTTGGACTTACCGCCCTTCCGTCTTTCATCGAAAGACGTTGGCGTATTCGTGACGGCTATTTCCAAACCGGTGATTTCTTCAGCGGTGTAATTTCCGGGCGCGTATCTTCCAAATCAAACGCCACCATCCGGATTGTCGCTGCTAAAAACGGTTACTTCGGTGTCGGCAATGACGCTAGCGGCAACCTTTCCGAAAGCTGCTTCCTTGAAGCGGGCGAAGAATATGTATTCACCAACTTCTCACATGAGGAAGGCGCCTTGCTGTATATCTATCAGGCTGACCGCATGAAGCTGCTCGACCTGTCTGAAATCTCCCTGTCAAGTACGGTGAGCTTCTCCGCCATGCAACTTGTGGAAACCCTTATCTTGGGCTCTGACACCCATACAGAACAATCCATCGGTTCTTACGCACCGCTTACCTCGCTGAACTGCGGCGAAATGCCCTTCCTCGTATCACTCGATATCCGGAACACACAAATCGCTACGCTCGTTACCGACAAATGCCCACGTATCGCCCATATCAATGCGTCCGGTAGCAAACTGGAGAACATCACTCTTGCAGAGACTTCTCCGATTAATGACATCTCTCTTCCACCAACAATGACAAGCCTCCGTTTTGTCGGTCTTCCTGAACTGACCTATACAGGTCTTTCCGCCCCGTCCGGCCTGCAAATAGAATCCATGCCGAACGTCCAACGCCTGCGTCTTGAAACGTCGCCTAAACTTGACGCCATTCAGATGCTCCGTGACGTCCTCGCTTCACAAACGGCATCCCGTAAACTTTCCATGCTCCGTATCTCGAACATGACCCTGAAGGCTGACGGCTCCGAGCTTCTTGCCATTCTCGAATATGGAGTTGCCGGAATGGATGAGGACGGCAACAGACAGGATAAACCGGTAGTCAACGGCACGTATGAACTGACAGTTATCCGTGAAACGGATGAAATCGAATCCCTTGAATCCGGTATTGACGGCCTTGTCATCCTTACCGTCATAGATGCCTACATCGACCTGATCAACTGGTTCAATAATGAGTCTTATGGCGGGGAACCGTACTACGATAACGTAACGCTGGACAACATCAATGAAGTCCTTGAATATTATAACGGCGAAACCTACGAAGAATATCTCGAACGGTTTGCTGAAGACAATATGGATATTAATGATTTAATAAACAAGTAACTATGACTAATGAACAAAGCGCCACGCTGCTTCGCTTGAACAAACAGGCACAAGTAGCAGCACTGAACGCCGTTGGATTCTCGGATATCACCGAGAATTCCCGCGCATCTGAATTTGGACAACGTATCAAGTGGGCTGCCGGCCTGCTTGATTTGAATCTTGCCTGTAACCGCATCTCGGATAACTCCAAATGGTATTTCACCCGTGAGGAATGGGATTCCCTCACGGTTACCAACAAACAGTTGTTTATCAAACGCGGTCTTCGTATCCGGGCACATGGACACTCCTTCGTAATTTCCGCCCAGGAGTGCTATAATGCCGACATGACTACCACCTTCTACTGGGGCGGTCAGGGCAAAGCCATAGATGGCCTGAATCAAAAAGGACTGGGCGCCATGTATGGCTGCTTCACGGGTGAGGAAGATACTGACCTCATTATCGCAACTCTGAAAGACCAAAATAATAGTGGTGTGATCGGTGCGCCAGCTGCCGAAGCCGCCCGTGCATACCGTGCCTACACTTTGGAAAGTGACGGTATCGAGGATGAATCCAACTGGTTCCTTCCTTCATCTGGCCAAATGCTTCTGATGTACCGCTACCGCGATAAAATCAATGAGATGATGCGTACCTTTTGGAGTAGTGACAGTATGCTGATGACTGATAAATACTACTGGTCATCAACAATTTGGGATACTAACTCCGCCTGGGCGTTCGAACTGAATACCGGGCGTATTACGAATCAAAACAAAAATTCAGCCCTTCTTCATGTGAGAGCTGTTGCTTCCGAATAGTATTAACTTAATATTATACAATAAAATGGATAAAAATATCGCCAACGCCATGCTTCTGCGCTTGAATAAACAAGACCAGATAGAAGCCTTAAAATCAATAGGTTTTACAACCGTGAATGAAAACACCCCCGCAAGCGACATCGCCAAATATATGCAATGGTCAGGTACGCTTCTTGACCTTTCTTTGGCTACGCTCCGGATTGAAGACGGTGAACAAGTCTTTTTCACGGCTTCCGAATGGAACTCCATGAGCGCGAATAATCGCTCCAAGTATATCCGTATCGGCATCCGACTTCGCGCCGAATGCCACCAGTTCATTATCGCCAAAAGCGACTGCGTTGACGCAGGCGGCAATAAAACGTTCAAATGGGGTGGCTACGGAACTGACCTACGCGGCCTGAAAAACTACGGCAGTGGTAACCAAGGACTCTATGATACCTTCGACGGCAAGGAAAATACCGATGTTATAATAGAAACCCTTGCAGGCGTCAAGGACACCCAGGGAACTGTCGGCGCCCCTGCCGCCGAAGTTGCCAGAGCCTATAAAGCCTGTACGCTTGAATCTGACGGAATTGAAGATACAACCGTGTGGAACCTGCCCGCATTGGGTGAACTTATGCTTATGGCCAAGTATAAAACCGAAATCAATGAGCTCATAACTTCTATGTTTGGCAATCAAAATATATTTACAAATGACTGGTATTGGTCTAGTACCGAATATGACGCTTCCAGCAGTTGGAGCGTGTACTTCACCGGCGGCAGCGTCAGCACGCACGGCCGCCAGTACGCGGGCCGGGTTCGTCCCCTCGCCGCAATAAACACTTTATCCCTTTAATTCTTTATCCCTTAGAAAGTTAGCTAAATAAAAGCCCCGGTAGGGGCTTTTTAGTTTCACTTTTTTGAGCTAAAATTGTGTTAATTGCTTTACAGTTATTAACTTTGTGCCCTCTAATACATACATTAAAATATTAAAAAATTAACATGGCACTTACACAAGACCTTCCTATATCAAATTCGATGTATAAGCTTCTGAACCTTATCATTGATGCCCGGCAACAATTCCCCAAGGCGTTCCGGTATGAATTTGGTACGGAGTTGATGATGCTTGCCGTTCATTGTTGCGAATATATCCGTTATGCAAATACAGATATGAACCTTGAGCATCGTGCAGATTATCTGATGAAGTTTTTGTGTGAGTTTGATGCATTGAAATTACTGCTAAGAGTGTGTGAAGAACGACATTTGACCAGCCTGACTCAAACTGCCGAAATCTGTCTGCTTGCAGAGAGCATCGGTAAGCAAAGTACCGGTTGGTACAAAAAAACGGTTGCAGATCTCCAACGGCAAAAAGCTAACGGATCGCAACAAGTCGCAAAGCCGGAGTCATAATCGCCAAGGGGATTATGAGTGAGCAATTAGAATTATTTATTGGGCATCCCCCCGGTGATGAGCCGGGAAAGACTAAGATAGCGGATGCAACGGCTTCCAGCAGTTGGAACGTGAACTTCAACAACGGCAACGTCAACACGAACAACCGCCAGAACGCGAACCGGGTTCGTCCCCTCGCCGCAACAGGTAATATAATCTATGACATACTTCTTAGCAGTATTTTCGAAGCATCCGAAGATTGTGCCAGACAGAAAAGAACGAGTACGGATTGTGTTGAGTTTTATAATGATTATCAGTCTGCATTGGTGCGGCTATGGTATTCTATTATTTACGGTGAATATGTACCGGACTTTTCAAAAGTATTCATACGGACTTACCCGGTATATCGGGAGGTTTTTGCCGCCGCTTTCATTGATCGTGTTGTCCATCACTGGATCGCTCTTCGTATCGAGCCGATTTTAGAGGAACGTTTTCGGGAACAAGGGAACGTCTCGAAGAACTGCCGGAAAGGTGAGGGATGTCTGTCTGCCGTGCACTATCTGAATAACATGATAGTCGAGGTCAGTGAGAATTATACTGCCGATGCGTACATTTTCAAAGATGACCTGTTCAGTTTCTTCATGTCTATCTCGAAATCGTTGGTATGGGAAATGCTGAACATATTCGTAAGGGACAATTATAAAGGCGATGATATTGAATGTCTGCTTTACCTTCTAGCCGTTACTATCTTTCATTGTCCACAAAATAAGTGTATCAGACGCTCTCCCGTCTCCATGTGGGACAAACTTCCCAGTAATAAAAGTCTGTTTCATAATGACCCTGACAGGGGAGTGGCTATCGGGAACCTGCCGTCGCAACTCATAGCCAACTTTCTGGCGTCTGTATATGATTATTTCGTGATGGAAATACTGGGATTCATATATTATGTACGCTTTGTTGATGACTTTTGTATCGTAGTGAAATCACCGGAAGAAATATTGTCCAAAGTCCATCTTCTTGATGGTTTCCTGAAAGAACAACTCCTTTTACGGTTGCATCCACGCAAACTGTATCTTCAGCATTATAAAAAAGGAGTCTTGTTTGTAGGGGCGTTCATTTTGCCTGGTAGAATTTATGTATCTAACAGGGTGGTTGGTAACACATATAACGCTGTCAGGAAATTTAATAGAATAGCTGAAAATGGATTTGCAGAAGCGTATGTTGAGAAGTTTGTGAGTACGATGAACTCTTATTATGGCCTGATGAAACACTTTGCAACGTACAATATCCGCCGTAAAATTGCAGCGATGTTGCTTCCTGAATGGTGGGAATATGTTTATATCGAAGGACATTTTGAAAAGTTTGTATTGAAGAATAAATATAACCATAGAAAACAACTAATTAAACATATCAAAAAACATGGATCAAAAAAATATCTTACCGCGTGGGATTGCTAAGCCTATCGAGCAACAGCCGGACGGAACTTGGATTGTACGTCATCACTTCCGGGTGGTTGGTACCAGTGAGAATGGTGAAGAACTGGTAACTTTTGCCAGTTCGGAATATCCCGAGAAACCTACCTTGCAACAGATTCAAAGAAGTATTGACCGTTATCGGGTGTGTCTTACAATGTATGGAGATACAATTTCAGACGAAATAGAAAAGGTTGATCTTTCCGTGTATATGTTTACGGATTAATAGTTCAATCTGTTGGTTGTTTAGGGGTGCTTATCAAGCATCCCTTTTTTATTTATGGAAAAAGTGAAAATTATAATGTCTTGTTTTATAGATATTTATCATAGAATTGATTTCCAAGATTTTCCATTTTTGTAAAACTCGTTATTATACTCAATACATTTGTTCCATACAGAATATTTTATTAATAATTAAACGCTATGAGTATGGGTATAAAAGTATTGTATGATTGGCTTTTGCAATCTAACCGACCGGCACACGTCAAAGCCGGGATGTTCGTCTTTGTTGTAATGCTTGTTTTCTGTTTCCTTCTATTAGACATTGATTTCTGTAAATCTGCTATTGTTTCTTTAACGACAACCGCCATTGCCGCAATAGTGGTTGAGTACATTCAGAAAAAGTGCGGGTTCATCTTTGATTGGCTTGACGCATTAGCTACTGTTTTGCTTCCTGGGCTGATTACTGTGTTTTCAATATTGGTAGTAACTTTATGATTAATATTATGAGATGGTTATATGAGTTATTTAATGTAGACCAGATACGAATTATTTTCGTTTCGATGTTCAGTTCTCTTCTTGCTTATTTAACGCCGACTAAAGGTTTTCTTATAGCATTAGTTGTAATGTTTGGATTTAATATTTGGTGCGGAATGAGGGCTGATGGTGTTTCAATTATACGTTGTAAAAACTTTAAGTGGGATAAGTTTAAAAATGCCTTGGTTGAACTTCTTCTCTATCTTATAATCATTGAGGTAGTCTTCTCCTTTATGAGCTTGATAGGAGACGGTGAGAACTCATTGTTAGTTATTAAGACTATTACGTATGTATTTTCTTATGTATATCTTCAGAACGCATTTAAGAATCTGATTATTGCTTATCCTAGAAACAAAGGGTTTCGTATAATTTACCATGTAATACGTTTTGAATTTAAGCGGGCTACGCCTACACATGTACAAGGAATTATTGATAGAATCGAAAACGAACTAGATAAAGAGGAAAGATATGAAAATATTGATTGATAACGGTCACGGTAGCAATACTCCGGGTAAGTGTTCTCCAGATGGCAGGTTAAGGGAATACTCCTATACCCGTGAAATTGCTGGGCGTGTAGTATTTGAATTGCGTAAATTAGGTATTGATGCGGAACTGGTTGTGAAAGAGGAAATAGATGTTCCTTTGTCAGAACGTTGTAGGCGAGTGAATGAATATAAGACTTCTGAAGCAATTCTTATTTCTATCCATTGCAATGCAGCCGGTAATGGTTTAAATTGGATGCAAGCACGTGGTTGGGAAGCATGGACCAGTGTGGGACAGACAAAAGCCGATAAGCTGGCTGACTGTCTGTATGAGGCTGCCGAAGAATGTTTGTTTGGAATGAAAATACGGAAGGATATGGCAGACGGTGATCCAGATAAGGAGAGTAGTTTTTATATCTTGAAGCATACGAAGTGTCCGGCTGTTCTGACGGAGAATCTGTTTCAGGATAACAAAGAAGATGTGGATTTCCTGCTGTCAGAGGAGGGGAAACGGACTATTGTTTCTCTTCATGTGAAAGGCATTTGTAAATATCTGAAAGTATGAAAATGCTAATCTATATAACCATGTTCTTAACATTAGGAATATGGTTTGCTTCATGTAAGACTTCTCGCAATATTGGAATGCAAAAACAGGTGGATTATAGGGGAGAATTTCAGTTCCTTCGAAATGCTGTTGAGTCGCTAAGAACTGATGTAAGTAAACAAACGAAGATTACGACTGACAAATTGAGTGATTTGAAGATTGAAAATACAACAGTTTATTTTTCTTCTCCTGATTCAATCGGGAAACAATATCCTATAAAAGAAAGTACTACTACTGCATCTAAGAGAGAGCAAGAACGAATGGAAATAGATGAAACATTATCTTTAGCTTTGAAACAGTTTTCTAATAGGTTGGATTCGTTAAATGGTAAAGTTGATGTTATGTTGAATCTGAAAGAGAAGATAGTAGAGATTTCTTGGTGGGATATATATAAAGGTAAATTGTATTGTGCTATTGTTGGCTTATTAATAATTATTTTTCTGCATTATGGTTATAGAAACAAGTAATGCACTTGTTGTATAGAGATTTACTTGTATAGAGTGTCTTGCAAAAAAGTCACTAATATTAAATATAGAATAAATATTTTACTATATTTGCGTTTGAGTAACTGTATTATGCATTGAAAAAGAATATGAATAAAAGAAACATTATAATTGTAACCATCTCTATTGCAACAAATATAGCGTGTATTGCTTTAACATTTTGGGGAAATATTAAAAATAATGGTACTATAACAACTGATGCTTTCATTGGTATTATAGCCTCATTAATTGGAATCTGTGTAACGATTGTTGTTGGTTTCCAAATCGCTAACTTCCTTGAGTTACGTGAAGTAAGAAAGCAAGTGGAGCAGGTAGAAAAACAACGCGCGGAGCTTGAGGCATACAAACAATCTGTTACTGGTAATCTTCATACAGCAAGAGTTGGAGTAGCAAATGCTTTTGGTATTTTATCTGTAGTAGAAAGAGGAACATTGCTTGGATTTGCGGCACGAGTAAGTTCAATTGTATGTGATAATCTATATTCAACACCTGGAGATATTTTGCTTGCGAGATATCAGCAGTTATATTCAGAAATGTCTCATTTTCTACAAACTGATGACTGTATTGAAATGATATACCCTATCATTAATAATCTTAAATATATTGATATACCTAAAGATAAGGAGCAATATAATGAAATAATGAAGTTGCATTTTGAAATTATTTCTGTAGTAGATAATGCAAAACAGAAAGCTGATAATAAATAGAAATAATGATATGAGTAAGAGGTAGCCGAATAGCTACCTCTTTGTTTTGTAGCCCTCCCTATCAACAGCACACAATCAAACTCCTTGGAAGGGTTACATAAGATAGTACTAATATATAATTGAAAAGTTCGGTAAGGATATAAAAAAAGTGAGGGGAACCACCCCCTCACCAAAGTCAAACCAAAATAAT
>ERZ773193.1292-NODE-1292-length-32423-cov-4.166090_pt1 | contig 32423 bp, 24 predicted proteins | sample MGYA00511110_ERZ773193 | MGnify/ENA primary metagenome ERZ773193 (study PRJEB29015, sample SAMEA2737784) | human gut metagenome | biome: human gut; feature: human-associated habitat; material: faeces | place: China | collected 2012 ...
ACGAATATATGTCGGCCATTTATCCCATAGGCACCATGCCCGCACAGGTCGTCGTCCGCGAGGAGGACGCCGAGAAAGCCAAAGCGATGCTGCGGCACAGATAGAACGACAAGAGCTTCCGGAGGTTCCGGAAGCTCTTGTTTTATCGCCGGGGCGGTCGGCCCGCCAACGGGACGGCCCTCGCGCTTCCGCCGGCCGGATTCGTCTCCGCCCGGCGTTCCGGGAGCGTCATTCGGCCATCCCCAGAAAATTGACCCCGTATTCATAGGCGGTCCGCTGGGGCACTCCGCGCACCTTGCGGGGCGTCCATTTGCCCTTGCTGCTCCTGATGACGCGGATCATCTCGCGCGACAGCTTCTCGTCGGGCGACTTGATTACCTCGCCGATGGTGATTTTCCCGTCGGGTTCGATGTAGAAGCGCACGCGCACGACGCCTTCGCCCTTCGCGCCGCGGCCGGTGAATCTTCCGTCGTAACGCAGGCGCAGCGAAGCCCATTCGTGAAACGTCTTGTCGGGGTCGCCGCCCAGAAAGAGCAGCGGATCGGCGTCCTGCTTCTTGGCGATCTTCTCCACCGGCAGGCGCATCGTCAGCCGCCAGCTGTAGGTCGTCGGTTTCCCGTCCTTCATCGCCGGAGTCCACTTTTCGAGCCGCCCCAGCGCCTCGGTCATCGCCTCGCGCGTGCGGGGCGTCGCCGGCTCCACGCCGACCGAATCCTTTCCTGCGCATGTCCGGTCCAGAAACCGCCACTGCGTCACATTTCCCGTCTCATCGACCGTAAAGCCGACGACGACCTGCGACGAAAGCTCGGCGGCGGGAATCTGCGCCGCATCGACGATCTTCTCGGTCTCGCCGATAAGACGCGCCATAAAACGCTTCGCATCCGACCCCTGAAAGCGGGGCGGCACGGTCTCCTGAGCCGCGGCGCCGCACCACACGGCCAGCGCCGACAAACAGATAGCCATTCGCTTCATACTGCTGTTGTTTTTCAAGGTCATTCGTTCCAAATCCGCCACGAGGCCTCGGCCTGTTCGCGCAGCATCGTTTCGCCGTTGAGAATATGCGCCCCGCGCTGACGTCCGTAGTCGAGGAACTGCGTCAGGGGCGGGTTGTATACCAGATCCAACAGATAGTGTCCGGGCGTCACGAAGCCGTAGGGAATCCGCGGCGCGGCATCGACGGCGGGGTAGGTCCCCACGGGCGAAGCGTTGACGATCAGACGGCTCCGCTCCACGACTTCGCACGGCAGATCGTCGTAGGTATAGTTGCCCTTCGCCGTGTCGCGCGACACCAGATCGAACGGGATTCCGCGCTCGGCCAACACATACTGCACGGCCTGCGAAGCGCCGCCCGTCCCCAGCACCAGCGCATGTTCGGGCTGTTCCCCGCCCAGCAGTTCGTCGAGCGAGGCGCGCAGTCCGACCACATCCGTATTATGGCCCGTCAGCGAGCCGTCGGCCGCACGGCGCACGCAGTTCACGGCCCCGATCATCCAGGCGTCGTGGGAAAGGGCGTCGAGCAGCGGCATCACCTCGCGTTTGTAAGGTATCGTGACGTTGAATCCGCACAAGTCGGGCGTACGGGCCAGCAACCCCTCCAGCGCGCCGATGTCCGGCAGTTCATACAGCGCATAGGCGCAGTCCGCAATCCCTTCCCGCTCGAATTTGGCGGCGAAATAGGCGGCCGAAGCCGAGTGCCCCAGCGGGCGTCCGATCAGTCCGTAACGACGCATGGCCTACTCCTCCCGCTTTTTCACGACGATACGCGCCGCCAGCTCGATGCAGTAGATCGTGAGAAACCCCACGACGCAGAGCACGACGGCCTCGCCCAACAGGGCGTCCTGCTGCGCAAGGGCTTCGAAACGCCCCGGCGCGACGTTGCGCTCGACGAGCGGCATGATCTTGCCGTGGCTGTCAGTATAGGTCTCGACAACCTCCTTCCACGGCCACACCTTGTTGAGCGAACCGACCATGAACCCCATGAGCACCGCGACCGTCACGTCGTGCCAGTGCTTCAGCAGCCACGAGAGCAGGTGCGAAAAGCTGATGATGCCCGCCGCGGCGCCCACGACGAAAATCACGATGACGGGAACGTTCAGATCGCCCACGGCCTGCATGATGAACTGGTACTTGCCCAGCAGCAGCAGGATGAAGGCGCCCGAAATGCCGGGCAGAATCATCGCGCAGATGGCGATCGCGCCCGAAAGCAGGATAAACCACCACGTATCGGGCGTCTCGGCGGGCGTGGCGACGGTGATCCACCACGCCGCGGCAGCGCCGATCAGACATGCCGCGACGGTCTGCACCCGCCAGCGTCCGATCTGCTTGGCCACCAGCAGCGCCGAAGCGACGATCAGACCGAAGAAAAACGACCAGATGGCGATCGGATGGTTCGTGAGCAGGTAGGTCATCAGCCGGGCCAACGAGAAAATCGCAATGGCGATACCCAGCAGCACGGGCAGCAGGAAGCGGCCGTTGATATGCCGCCAGAATTCTTTCAGCCGCAGCGTGCCGAGCAGCCGCAGGGCGGTGGCGTCGACGCTTTTGATCGATTCGATCAGTTCTTCGTAGATGCCCGAAATGAAGGCGATCGTGCCGCCCGAAACTCCGGGAACGACGTCGGCCATGCCCATGGCGCAGCCCTTGAGCGTAAGTAACAGATATTGGGAAAACTTCATAATCCTGATTTTAGCCACAAATATAATAAAATTGCGGGAATCGCACACACTCCGCCAACAGACGCTCCGCACGAAGAGAGCGTGCGACAGGTTTCCGGCATCGAAAACACCCCCGCCAGAGCCAAACTCCGACAGGGGGGGGGTGGAATCGTTGAAACCGGACATGCCCGACAGCCTTATTCCGGCCGGGAAGGCTATACGCCGACCTTCTCGCGCTCCCGGCGCTCGAAGAATTCGGGTTTGCTGCGCCGGATAAAAGCGACGACCTCGCTCAGTCCGTCCGAAAATTTCTCGAAATCCTCCTTATACAGGAAAATCTTGTGCCGGTCGTACGAAAAACCGCCGTCGGGGTTGGTCACCTTGCGGCTCTCGGTTATCGTCAGGAAATAGTCGCCGCCGCGCGTGCCCCGCACATCGAAAAAGTAGGTGCGCCGGCCGGCTTTCACGGCCTTGGTCAGAATCTGGTCTCCATATTCCTCCGCGTCGCGGCGAGGCGTTGTCTGGGGTGTCATGGCGTGGTAGTTTTGGGATTGCACTAAGATTAATTCATATAACGAATATAAGCAATTTAATCCTAAAATCCAAAACTTTCCGCCTTAATTTTCAGGCATCAGCAGCGGGGCGCCCTCATGTTCCCAGCCGCCGAGAATCTCCACCGCACGCCGATAGGCGCCGTTCTGCGCCGGGTTCATCACCCGGTAGAAAGCCCCCGTATCGAACAGCCGCTGCGCCACGAGCGCCTTCAGCTGGACGCGCATCAGCGGCTCCGATGCCGCAAAACCCGCCTCGTCGAACTCCACGCCGCGCTCCGCCCCCAGCGCCGTCAGGCCCGTGAGCATCTCCTCCCCGACGCCGAAACCGGCGTCGAAAGCGGCGAAATCGGGGTAGGCGCGCTCCAGCCTGCCGCGCTCGCGGTCCATGTACGAGATGACGTATTCATTGACCACGCCGCGGCGGATCAGATTGGCGTAGTAGACCGAGAATCCCGCAGTATCGGCTTCGACCATGACGTCGGGACGGATGCCGCCGCCCCCGTAGACCGTGCGGCCCGTGCGCAGGGTCCGGTACTCCGGCGCCCCGGCGTCGAGCGAATCGCGCACCGCATCGTCGTAGCGGCGCAGGTGGTCGAGGTAGTATTCGCGACGTTTGCCCTTCTCGTAGGGACGCTGGATCACACGCCCCGAAGGGGTGTGGTAGCGGGCCACGGTGATACGCACGGCCGAGCCGTCGCCGAGTCCGATCTGACGCTGCACCAGCCCCTTGCCGAAGCTCGGACGGCCCACAACCACGCCGCGGTCCCAATCCTGCACGGCCCCTGCGACGATCTCGCTGGCCGATGCAGAATTCTCGTCGATCAGCACCGCCAGAGGCCCGTCGGGCGCCTCGCCGTCGTGCGGATTGCGCAGCGACATCGGCGGCACGGCGCGTCCTTCGGTCGAGACGACCAGCGCGCCCCGCGGCAGGAAGAACCCGGCCATTTCGACCGCCTGCTCCAGCAATCCGCCGCCGTTGCCCCGCAGGTCGAGAATCAGGCTTTCGGGCCGGCCCAGCTTGTCGAACGCCTCGCGGAACTCCGACATCGTCGTGCGTCCGAAACGATTGACCTTGATATAGCCCACGCCGTCGGCGGCCATGTAGGCCGCATCGACCGTGTTGAGCGGAATCTTGTCGCGGACGATCACGAAATGCAGCGGCGCCGGCTCCCCGTGGCGCACGACGTCGATTTCGACCTGCGTGCCGGTCTTGCCGCGCAGGTGCTTCGGCACGTCGGTCTGCTTGAAGCCCACGGCGTCGAGCGTGTCGATGCGCACGATGCGGTCGTTGGGCATGACGCCCACGCGCTCGGCAGGCCCGCCGACGATCGTATTGACCACGATCACCGTATCCCGCAGAACATTGAATTCGATGCCGATGCCGCTGAACTCACCGTCGAAACTCTCCTGCACGCCCTTCATATCCTCCGCGCCGATATAGGCCGAGTGGGGGTCCAGCTCTTCGAGCATCCCCTCAATGGCGCTTTCGACCAGCGGCCCCATCTCCACCTCGTCGACATACAGCCCGTCGAGGTAGCGGTAAACCTGCATCAGTTTCCGCAACTGCTGTGCGGCCCCGGTCTCCTGCGCCGCGAGGGGCAGGGCGAAAAGGGCGGTGAAGAAAAGTAAGACGATACGCATAGCGATAGAATTTTAAGATTCGACAATTTAAAAAACCGGCCGTACTGCTCCGGACAAGCCGGTGCCGCAGCACGACCGGGATATCGGTTTTCGGGGTGCGCCTAACGCCGGGACTCCAAATCCGCTGCCAGAGCGGCGAAAGGCACCTGACGCTGCTCGCCCGAACGCATGTCCTTGACCGTCGCGGCCTGCGCCTCCAGCTCCTGCGAGCCGATGATGACCACGTAGGGGATGCTCCGGCGGTTGGCGTACTCCATCTGTTTCTTCATCTTGCCGCACTCAGGGTAGATTTCGGCGGCGACGCCCGCATCGCGCAGCGAGCGGAGCAGCTCCAGCGACGCGGCCTCCTCCTCGGCGCCGAGATTGGTGAAGAACACCCGCGTCGTGAAGCTGACCTCTTCGGGGAAAAGGTTCAGCCCCGTCATCACGTCGTATATGCGGTCCGCGCCGAACGAGATGCCCACACCCGACATGTTGGGCATGCCGAAAATGCCGGTCAGGTCGTCGTAACGGCCGCCGCCGCAGATAGAACCGATGGCGAAATCGAGCGCCTTGACTTCGAAGATCGCCCCGGTGTAGTAATTCAGTCCGCGCGCCAGCGAAAGATCCAGCTCCACCGTCAGGCCGATGCCCGACCGCTGCACGTAGCCGAACACGGTCTCCATCTCCTCGATGCCTTTCAGGCCCGTCTCCGAGACCGCCAACACCTCGCGCAGTTTCGTGAGCTTCTGCGAATTGTCGCCGCTCAGCTCAAGTATCGGTTGCAGTTTGTCGACCGCCTCCTGCCCAAGTCCGCGCTCCAGCAGTTCGGCCTTCACGTTGTCCAGCCCGATCTTCTCCAGCTTGTCGATGGCGACGGTAATGTCCATCATCTTGTCGGCGTGGCCGATCGCCTCGGCGATGCCGAAAAGAATCTTGCGGTTGTTCATCTTGAGCGCCACGCGGATGCCCAGCGCACGGAACACCCGCTCGACGATTTCGATCAGCTCGACCTCGCACAGCAGCGACCGGGTGCCGATAACGTCCACGTCGCACTGGTAGAATTCGCGGTAACGGCCCTTCTGCGGCCGGTCGGCGCGCCATACGGGCTGCACCTGATAACGCTTGAACGGGAACGTCAGCTCGCCCTGATGCTGCACGACGTAACGCGCGAAAGGCACCGTAAGGTCGTAGCGCAGGCCCTTTTCGCAGATTCTGGACGCCTGACGCACCTCGTCGTCCGACAGCCCCGCGGCGTAATCGCCCGAATTGAGGATCTTGAACAGCAGTTTGTCGCCCTCCTCGCCGTATTTGCCCAGCAGCGTCGAAAGGTTCTCCATCGAGGGCGTTTCGAGCGGCGCGAAGCCGTAGGTGCGGAACACCCCCTTGACGGTGTCGAAAATATACTGGCGGCGCATCATCTCCGCGGGGGAGAAGTCGCGCGTGCCCTTGGGTATGGACGGTTTTTGTATTCCCATTTTATTTCGTGTTTATCAATCTTTGTGCGGACTACTCTTCGATCAGTTTGCGGTATTTCACGCGGTGGGGCGTCGTATCGCCTCCCTGCGCCTTCTTCCACTCCTCGTACTCGCTGTACGATCCCTCGTAGAAGACCACCTTCGAGTCGCCCTCGAAGGAGAGGATGTGCGTGGCGATACGGTCGAGGAACCAGCGGTCGTGGGAGATCACCACGGCGCAGCCCGCGAAGTTTTCGAGACCCTCCTCCAGCGCACGGAGCGTATTGACGTCGATGTCGTTGGTCGGCTCGTCCAGCAGCAGCACGTTGCCCTCCTCCTTGAGCGCCAGCGCCAGATGGAGACGGTTGCGCTCGCCGCCCGACAGCATGCCGCACTTCTTCTCCTGATCGGCGCCGGAGAAATTGAACCGCGCCACGTACGCGCGGGCGTTCACCTGCCGGTTGCCCAGCATAATCAGGTCCGTGCCGCCCGAAATCACTTCGTAAACGGTTTTCTCAGGGTCGATCGACTTATGCTGCTGGTCCACATAGGCCAGCTTCACGGTCGGCCCCACGCGGAACGATCCGCCCGTCGGCGTCTCCAGCCCCATGATCATCCGGAAGAGGGTGGTCTTGCCCGTACCGTTGGGTCCGATCACGCCCACGATGCCGGCGGGCGGCAACGAGAACTCCAGATGCTCGTACAGCACCCGGTCGCCGAACGCCTTCGACACGTCGTGCGCCTCGATCACCACGTCGCCCAGACGCGGACCGTTGGGAATGAATATTTCGAGTTTCTCCTCTTTCTGCTTGGCGTCCTCGTTCATCATCTTGTCGTAGGCCGACAGACGGGCTTTCGACTTGGCGTGACGCCCCGACGGCGACATGCGCACCCACTCCAGCTCGCGTTCGAGGGTCTTGCGGCGCTTCGACTCCTGCTTCTCCTCCATGGCCATGCGCGTGGTCTTCTGGTCGAGCCAGCCCGAGTAGTTGCCCTTCCACGGAATGCCCTCGCCGCGGTCGAGTTCGAGAATCCACCCGGCGACGTTGTCCAGAAAATAACGGTCGTGGGTCACGGCGATCACCGTACCCTTGTATTGCTGGAGATGCTGTTCGAGCCAGTCGATCGACTCGGCGTCGAGGTGGTTCGTAGGCTCGTCGAGAATCAACAGGTTCACGGGAGAGAGCAACAACTTGATCATGGCCAATCGGGTACGCTCTCCACCGGACAGAACTTTCACCTTTTTGTCGATGTCGTCACCGCTGAACATGAAAGCTCCCAGCATATCCTTGATTTTGTGTTTCAATTCCATGGGGGTTACGTCGTCGATGGTCTGGAAAACGGTAAGACTTTCGTCCATGAGAGAGGCTTGGTTTTGGGCGAAATATCCAATTTTCACGTTATAGCCTAATGTCAGTTTTCCGGTATAGGGAATTTCACCCATGATACATTTTACCAGCGTGGACTTGCCTTCCCCGTTACGACCGACAAAAGCGACTTTCTCTCCTTTTTCGATCGTGAAGTGGGCATCTTGGAACACGATGTGGCCGTCATAGTCTTTCGTAAGCTCTTCTGCGATCACCGGGTATTTACCGGAGTTTGGAGCGGGTGGGAATTTCAATCTCAGAGCGGAAGTGTCTTCCTCGTCAACTTCTAGTATTTCCAGTTTTTCCAACATCTTCACGCGGGATTGTACCTGTAAGGTTTTGGAATAGGTTCCCTTGAAACGCTCGATAAATTCTTTCGTCTCGGCGATCATTTTTTGCTGTTCGTCGTAGGCCTTTTGTTGTTGTATGCGTCGTTCTTGGCGTAGTACAAGGTATTGGGAGTAATTTACCTTGTAATCGTAAATGCGGCCCATGGTGACCTCGATAGTTCGGGTGGTGATGTTGTCAACAAATGTCCGGTCGTGGGATATTACGACAACAGCTTTCCCGTTATTCACGAGGAAGTCCTCCAGCCATTGAATCGAATCAATGTCAAGGTGGTTGGTAGGCTCGTCAAGTAGTAACACGTCCGGGTTTTTAAGCAACATCTTTGCCAACTCAATGCGCATACGCCAGCCTCCACTGAAATCGGCTGTCGGACGATTGAAATCTTCCCGTTGGAATCCGAGTCCCAACAATACTTTTTCAACATCCGCCTCGTAATGTGTGGAGTCTATGCTGTAAAATTTCTCGCTGAGGGCGGATACGTCTTCAATGAGTTTGTAGTACTCTGGAGAATCGTAGTCCGTTCTTTCGGTAAGTTGTTGATTCAGCCGTTCAATTTCTTTCTCCATCTCGAAAAGGTGGGCAAAAGCCTGTGCCGTCTCATCGAAAACGGTTCTTTCGTTATGGGTCATTAAATGCTGCGGTAGATAAGCGATAACAGTTTCTTTCGGGTAGGAAATATTTCCCCGGGAGGCTTGGCGTTCTCCCGCTAGAATTTTTAATAACGTGGATTTACCTGCCCCGTTCTTTCCCATGAGGGCAATCCGGTCTTTGTCGTTGATAACAAAAGAAATATCTTTAAAAAGTGCTCTGTCTCCAAATTCTACTGTTAATCCGTCTACTGAAATCATATTTAATTGAAAATTGAAAGTTGAAAATTGAAAATGGATTTACATTTTCAAATAGCGGTGCGAAGATAAAATAATTTGTTTAGATTTTTTTTCAAGGGGAAATTTAAAATGGTGGAAAATAACGAGCGGGGAAATTATCTATGGAATAATTTCCGGTGTAATACCTTGGAGCAAAGGAAGAAATTCCGTGTTAATCTCGGTGCATTTTCGGAACATCTTCGGTGCAATTTCGCTCAGCGGGCGAAGTTGGAGCGGGAGTGAGAGGACGGTGGGGGAAAGGAAAGTACTTTTTCTGTAGGTATTACAGCGGGAGTGTAGGGGATGTGTTCTGAAACTGGTGTGGGGGTAAATGTCGTTTGTGTAGTAATTTATGTTGTTTGTGAGAATATGACGTCGTTTATGAAATGAATTCGTTGAGAAGAGATGGGAAAGGTACTTTTGTCATGGTAATTAAAAAAATAAAGATTGTATGGCAAAGACTGAACAAGAGATTAGAGGTAAAGTTGGTAATATGGTTTTCTACAAGGTTGGTAATGAAATCCGGGTGAGAAGTACAGCGAATGATTTTCAAGATGCCGATTCGGAAGGACAACATCCCGGAAGATCCCGGTTAAGAGTGGCAACTCTTTTTTATCAACGGTTAACGAAGACGATTTCTAGGAGAATATGGAAATTAGCGGCGACAGGGACAAGTCAGAATGGTTTTAATCTTTTTATGAAGAAAAACATGATGGTATTTACCCCGTGTGGAAATGTGGGGGATTTTTCTCGCTTGTGTTTGACAGCAGGAGTTTTGCAACAAGTGAATCACTTGGAAGTAACGGCAGATGATGCGGGGCGGGTTACTTTGACGTGGGAGGTGGGGATCAATTCGCCTTCAGCCGGGGATGAGGATTGCTTACGGGTGATCGTGTTGTTGAGTGACCGTTGTTTTTCTCCTTTTGTCGTGGAAGGAGTAGGTGCCCGGAGAAAGGATAGGAGTATGACATTTCAGCTGGAACGGGCAGGGGGACAGATAGCACATTTGTATTGTTTTTTCTCGGGGGAAGGAGGAATGACCTATTCTTCGAGTCAGTACGTGAGAGTGGGCGGGTGAGATTGTTCGTTTGTCGATCAATTTTGGCTCTCTTTTTGCAGGATATTTTGCGAGTGTAAATTTTGTTATAATATTTAAGAACAAATTAAAAGGAATCGTCGTACAATAGAGTCACGAATAAATTATTGTTATGATGGAAATATCAGATATAGGATTGATCGGATTGGCGGTAATGGGTGAGAATTTGGCTTTGAACTTGGAAAGTAAGGGGTACACGGTCTCTGTTTACAACCGGGTTCACCCGGACCGGGAAAGCGTGGTAACCCGTTTCGTGGAAGGGCGAGGGAAGGGAAAGTGTTTTCACGGGACCTATACAATTGAAGAGTTCGTGGAGTCCATACGCTTGCCGCGGAAGATCATGTTAATGGTGAAGGCCGGAGACCCGGTTGACGAGTTGATCGGGCAGTTACTCCCGTGGCTTTCTCCGGGGGACGTTATTATTGACGGGGGAAATTCGGATTACCATGATACGGAACGTCGGGTGAAAATGCTGGAAGAGAAGGGCCTCTATTTTATTGGAGCCGGGATTTCCGGGGGAGAGGAGGGGGCGTTGAACGGGCCTTCCATTATGCCGGGTGGTTCGGAGACGGCTTGGCCGTTAGTGAAAGATATACTACAGTCGATTGCGGCAAAACTGGAAGACGGTTCTCCTTGTTGCGAATGGATCGGTCCCGGTGGGGCTGGGCATTACGTGAAGATGGTACATAATGGGATCGAGTACGGGGATATGGAACTGATTGCAGAGGCGTATTCTATGTTGAAGAAAAGAACCGGGTTGGATAATGACGGCTTGGGAGATATTTTTGAGTTGTGGAACCGGGGAGAACTGAATAGCTTTTTGATCGAGATTACTTCACATATTTTGCATTACAAGGAAGAGAATGGAGACTATTTGTTGGATCATATTCTGGATGTGGCCGGGCAGAAGGGAACGGGAAAATGGAGTGTGATGGCGGCCTTGGATGAGGGGGACCCGTTGACGCTGGTGTCGGAGGCGGTGTTTGCCCGTTTCATGTCGTCCTTGGTGAACGAAAGAGAGAGAGCGTCCGTACAGTACCCCTCGGGTAAAGTGGGAGATATGGAGGCTTGCATTACCTTGAACACATCTGGAATCGAGGCGGTGAGAGATGCCTTGTATGCGGCGAAACTGATCTCTTACGCGCAGGGGTTTTCCTTGATGCGCAGGGCCTCCGAGCGAAATGGCTGGAATTTGGATTACGGGACAATCGCTAAAATATGGAGAAAGGGATGTATCATTCGCTCTGTATTCTTGGAGAGGATTACTCAAGCATTCACGAAGAGTCCGGGATTGCAGAACTTGTTATTCGATGCTTTTTTCCACGAGAGAATGGAGAATGCTTTGCCGGCTTTGCGGGGTGTGGTCGTGGATTGCGTGTTTAACGGTATTGCGGCTCCTTGTTTCTTCTCGGCACTGAGTTATTTTGACGGGTTACGTAATTTTAATTCCGCAGCGAATTTGATACAGGCGCAACGGGATTATTTCGGGGCGCATACTTACGAACGTACGGATGCCGAAAGGGGTAAGTTTTTCCATACCGACTGGACGGGAAAAGGTGGAAAGACGGTTTCAGGAACTTATAATGTGTAATTATGAATAGACCGGAGGATCAGGTATTAGTCATATTCGGGGCATCGGGTGATTTAACCAAACGAATGTTGATGCCCTCTTTATACGAGTTACATGTACGGCAGATGTTGCCGGAGCGTTTTGTTATTTTAGGAACCTCAAGGAAATCCATGAGTGATGAGGAGTTCCGTTTGTCGATCCGTTTGATGTTGGAGGAGTTGAAAGGGGAAAAAGGACTGAACGGGGAAGAGGTTAATCGTTTCTTGCAGAAGGTGTACTACCAGCCTTTTGATCCGGTAGAGGGAGCCGATGAATTGGGGGAACGGGTGATGTTTTTGATGGAGGAATATGCTATTCCGATGCGGGTGGTGTATTATTTGGCAACTCCGCCAAATTCCCAGCAGGCAATCACGAAATACATTGGAAGAAGTTGTCTGTTTGGCGTAAAGGAACGGGGTGGATGGCACCGGATCGTGGTGGAAAAGCCTTTCGGAACAAGTTTGGAGACGGCGAAGGAGTTGGATAAATCCTTGTTGCAAGTGTTCTGTGAACAGGAGATTTATCGTATCGATCACTTCTTGGGGAAGGAGACTGTACAGAATATATTGGTCTTACGTTTTGCGAACGAAATATTCGAATCCCTATGGAATCGGAACTACGTGGATTACGTGGAAATATATGCCTTGGAATCGCTCGGGATCGAGAATCGGGGGAAGTATTACGAGACAGCGGGGGCTTTACGGGATATGGTGCAGAACCATTTGATGCAGTTGTTGGCTTTCGTGGCTATGGAATCCCCGGCGACGATGGAGCCAGAAGTGATTCGGGACGAGACTGTGAAGGTGTTACGTTCGCTTCGGCAGTGGAAAGGGGAGGATATTCCCCGTAATGTTGTTCGAGCTCAATACGTGGCAGGAGAATCGAAGGGGCAACCCGTGGTTGGGTATTTACAAGAAAAGGATGTTGCCCCGAATTCCGACATGGAGACTTACGTGGCGTTGAAAGTGTTTATTGATAATTGGCGCTGGAGTCATGTGCCGTTTTATATATATACAGGTAAGCGATTGAAAGACAAACGTTCCGGGGTGGTAATTCATTTCAAGTCCACGCCGCATAAGTTATTTCAGGGGCAATGCGAGGGTTCGTCTTGTAACCAGTTGATTATTCGTATGACACCGGATGAAGGGGTGATGTTGAAGTTCGGGTTGAAAATGCCGGGTGGCGGTTTTACGGTGAAACAAGTGGGGATGGATTTCCTGTATGCCTCGCTTTGTAACAATTATCTGCCGGGAGCCTACGAGCGTTTGTTGCTGGATGCCATGCAGGGAGATTCGATGCTTTACACGCGGGATGATGCCTTGGAGGCCAGTTGGAAGTTTATCGATCCGATCGTGAACTATTGGCGGGAACATCCGGGAGAGCATTTACGAACGTATGCTGCGGGAAGTGAGGGGCCGGATTTGAGTGATGTGTGGGATGTGGCTCCACCTGTTTCGAAAGAAGATAAAAATGTTTGTTGGTTATGATATTAGATTCACACACGGGATTAGTGCTTGAAGGTGGCGGGATGAGAGGCGTCTTTACTGCCGGAGCGTTGGATTTTTTGATGGATAAAAAGGTTTATTTCCCTTACACGATCGGTGTTTCTGCTGGGGCGTGTAACGGACTTTCCTATGCTTCTCGTCAGCGGGGACGGGCCAAGAGGTGTAATATTGATTTGTTGGATAAGTATCATTATATCGGGTTTCGCTATTTTTTCACGAAGCGGAGTATCATGGATTTTGACCTTATTTTTGACGATTTCCCGACCCGGATTATCCCGTACGATTATGATACTTACTTTACTTCTCCGGAGCGTTTCGTGATGGTGACGAGTAATTGCAGGACGGGCGAGGCGAATTATTTCGAGGAAAAGCATGATCCGGTACGTTTGCTGAATATTTGTCGGGCCTCTTGCAGTCTGCCTTTTGTTTGTCCGATCTCTTACGTGGACGGGGAACCCATGTTGGACGGGGGAATCTGTGATGCCATCCCGATCCGGAAGGCAATAGCTGACGGGTTCGATCGTAACGTGGTGATCCTGACTCGTAATAAAGGTTACCGGAAAGATGAAAAAGAGAAATCATTGCCTTGGTTTATGTATCGTAAGTATCCGGCGTTACGGGAGAGCTTGAGGATAAAGAATAAACGTTATAACGAGACGCTGGATTTTTTGGAACAGTTGGAACGGGAGAAAAAAGTAATCTTGATTCGTCCGGAGAAGCCGTTGGAGGTGGATCGGATTGAGCAAGACGTGACGAAATTAACGGACTTGTATAATCAGGGATACGAATGTGCCCGTAAAGTATTTAGTATTTAATATTGCGGTTATGGAAGAGCTTACATTGACAACACCTTCTATTTTATTCTCGGCTATATCGTTGATCATGCTGGCTTATACGAATCGTTTTCTGGCGTATGCCCAAGTGATTCGGAATTTGAAGGGAGAACATGAGAATCGGCCGAGTGCGATGACCAAATTGCAACTGGATAATTTACGGAAGCGGCTCTACATGGCTCGATCGATGCAAATTTACGGGGTGATCAGTTTATTACTTTGCGTGGTTTGTACCTTTTTTATCTATATCGGTCTACAAACTTTGGCCGTTTACACGTTCGGTGTGGCTTTGTTGCTGTTGGTGATTTCATTGGGAATTTCCGTGAAAGAGATATTGATTTCGGTGAAGGCGTTGGAATTTAGGTTAGATAACGTGACCCCGGAGGAAGAGAAGAAATAAAAGTAGCAATCTATTATTGTATGCATGACGGATTTGTGATGATATTGCATTATTGTGGTAAATTGATTGAAAAATAAATTCAAAATATTGCAAGATTGGAATAAATGTTTTAACTTTGTCAAGAAGACAAATTAGAACTTTAGAAAACAGTCGGCTCCCGGCAGAGATCATCACACCAAAACAGAAATACTGCCTTCTTTTCGATACCATATCATTCCCGACTGTTTTCTTCTTCTTATAAATTTTGATTTAGGTCAATGAGAATTGTTGTGTAAATCTGTATTTTCGCGTTGAAATTAGGATGATATGATAAAAGCTGTATTTTTTGATATTGACGGGACGTTGGTTAGTTTTAAGACACATCGGGTTCCGGATTCTACGAAGAGAGCGATTGCAATTTTGCGTGCCAAAGGTATTCGGGTATTCATTGCAAGTGGGAGGCAATTGTTGGCTATTAATAATTTAGAAGACCTGCAATTTGACGGTTATGTTACTTTAAACGGGGGCTATTGTATTGTGGGGGAGAAAGTGATTTATAAGCATAGTATGCCATCGGAAGATATGGTTTCTTTAGTGCGATACATGGAAGAACAAGAGAGTTTTCCCTGTATTTTTGTGCATGAAAATGCATTTTATATTAATTACACGAACGAACGGACGAACGAGGTTTTTCGTTTACTGAACTTCCCGCAACCACCTAGTCTGCCTTTACGGGAGGCTGTCGAAGGAGAGGTTTTCCAGTTGGTGGCATTTTTCACGAAAGAACAGGAGAATGCGATTATGGCTGCCATGCCTCATTGTGAGGCAACCCGGTGGAATCCATTGTTCTCGGATATTATTCCGAAAGGAAGTAGTAAGCAAGTGGGGGTAGATAGAATGTTGGATTATTTTGGAATATCATTGGAGGAATCGATGGCTTTCGGGGATGGGGGAAATGATGTCCTCATGTTGAAACATGTCGGGATCGGGGTGGTTATGGGAAATGCGGAAGATGAAGTAAAGCTGGCAGCGGATTATGTTACCGATTCCGTGGATGAGGATGGAATTGAAAAGGCTTTACGGCATTTCGGGGTGATTTAGCTGTTGGGGAATTTATTGTTGAGATATTTGAAAGTCCGAACTTATAAAAGTTCGGACTTTTGCTCTAAAAAAGGGGGTGTCCACTTTTTTAGTTGCTGGTTGCTACATATTAACCTAAAACTTAGTCTTGTTTTTTATCTATGATTTCCCGAATCTCATTCGTGATCTGCGTGTCTGTCAAATGATTTTCTTTTAACAGTTCTTCCAGAACAAAACGATCGGCAAATTCTTTCTTCAGACCGTAGTTCTTGACCTTCATCTCGGAATCCCCGTAATAGCGGGCAATCTTTTCCCCGAAACCACCATCCAGTACACCGTCTTCCAGCGTGAGCACCAGCTGGTGATTGGCCTTTAAATTTTCCAGCATCTGTTTATCAAGTCCCGTGATATAACGGGGATTGATCAGTGTGGCCCGGATGCCGGTTGCCTCTTGCAACTTTTGACACACGGATTCTCCCAAAGGGTAGAAATTTCCAAGTGCGATGATGGCCACCCGTTCTCCTTGACAGGTAATTTTATAACGGTTTAATTCGCTATAATCCGTGTCAAAGGTCTCTCCGCTTTCGATAACAACCGGTCCCGGAACACGAACGGCTACGGGATGTGTCGTTTGTTTGATACCCCATTCCAACATGGCGAAGTATTCCTCTTTGCAAGTCGGGGCCAAGTACACTATATTCGGAATATTGCTGATAAGTGGAATATCAAAGAATCCGAGATGAGTTTCATCATTCATTCCGGCAGAACCTCCAAGAAATACCGAAATGACTGCCGGGTTCCGGTTGATACACAAATCTTGTGACAATTGGTCATAGCACCGCTGGATAAACGTGCTGTAAACACCGTACACGGGTCTCCCGCCATTAGCAGCGATACCGGATGCGAGAGCCACGGCATGTTCCTCGGCGATCCCCACGTCAACGAATTGTTTTCCGGCTTGTTGTCTGCGTTCGGGATTAAAACCGATTACCGCGGGTGTTCCCGAGGAAATCGCCACCACGGTAGGGTCTTTTTGCATTTGCTCCAGCAGGAATTTTCCTGTCAAATTGCAATAATCTTCCGTGTTCCCCTCGTCAGATAACGGTTGTCCGGTCTCTAAGTTGAACGGCATACCCCAGTGGAATCTTTCCTTGTAGGTTTCTGCGAGAGTGTATCCCTTTCCTTTTAGCGTGTGGATATGTACAACCACGGGACGGGGAATGTCTTTTACTTGTGTGAAGGCGTGTATCAAAGCGGTAATGTCGTTACCGTCTTTTACGTAGATGTAATCAAGCCCGAGAGACTTGAAGAAATTGCAAGGTGTTTGCCCGTCAGAGTCTCTCAAGGCTTTCAAGTTCTGGTACAAACCACCATGATTTTCGGCAATAGACATTTCATTGTCATTGACCACCACGATCAAATTGGTACCTGTTTCTCCCGCATTACTTAATCCTTCGTAGGCCTCTCCACCACTTAGAGAACCGTCACCGATTACGGCGATAATATTTTCACGGCCTCTCTTCAGGTCTCTGGCTTTGGCTAACCCGCAGGCAAGGCTTACGGAGGTTGACGTGTGACCGATCGTGAAAAAATCGTGTTTACTTTCCTGCGGATTGGTATAACCGGTTACCTCATCGTACTCTTCCGCATGAAGAAAGGCATCCTTACGTCCGGTTAACATCTTATGGGCATAACTTTGATGCGATACGTCATACACGATTTTGTCCACTGGCGAGTTGAACACGTAGTGTAGGGCTATCGTGGCCTCAACCATTCCTAGATTAGGACCGATATGTCCACCATGAGCGCTTAGTTTGGTTAGTAAAGCGTGACGAATTTCATTCGCTAGTATATTTAAATTTTCAATGGAAAGACGTTTCACGTCTTCCGGGGAGTTAATGTTTTCTAGATACATAGTTTTATAAATTTATACTCGTTTCCCTGTTTCGTATGCCTCCTGCATGGCTGGGTTCCCTTTGATTTCTCCGACATGCCATACGCCTAGCCCGAAGATAACCCCTTTGATGGTAGGATTCTCCAGGCAATCAAGAAATCCTTGGAACGTGTCCACGGTGCGCATCATTTTTTCTTTATCATCTTCTGCCGCCGTGACAATGAAATAGAATTCTTTGTCGTTCATTTCCGTGTAGAGACCACAGCACCGGTCAATCAAGGTTTTCATCTGGGCACTCATCGTGTAGAAATAGACAGGTGTTGCCATGACGATAACATCTGCTGCCACCATCTTATCAATAATCTCTGTGGCATCATCTTTTTGCGGACAGGGTTTATGATGCAGGCTACACGTGCTGCACCCCGTGCAGTAATTAATCTTTTTATCTCGTAAGAAAATCTTTTCAGCTTCATTTCCCGTTTCTTTAGCTCCCCGCAGAAATTCGTCACACAAGGTGTCAGAGTTTCCGCCTTTTCGGGGACTGGAAGAAAGGATTAAAATTCTTTTTGCCATAATATGATTTTTTATAATGATTATTCTAGTATGTTGTGTTCATAATTTTATGTTGCAAAATTACATCGCCTCTGTCGTTTCATTTGTATATAAATTACAGAGATACATACCAAAATTACAGATTTTGGTATTTGCGGTAGAAAAAGAGAGGAGGAATAGAAAGATTTTATTCCTCAGAATTTGCTAATGCCTCCCGTTCTTTCTTTGTCAGGCTTTTGACTACAATGTCGTAGGATTTTTTGACCAGCTCTTTGATTTCCTTGTCTGGTACGTCTTGGTTAAAATAAACGCTGATCCAGTGTTTTTTATTCATGTGCCATCCGGGTTTTATGCCCGTGTACGTGGCTCGTAATTCTTCCATTTCATCTGGATTGCATTTGATACAGCAAAAATCAAATACTTCGATATTTACAAAGCAGAACCATTTGCTTGCCACGTAAAAACATAGAACGTCCTGACTGTATTTATCGGGAACATTCGGGAAGGGCATCTTCTCATGTACTCCTTTCAAGGACAAGCAATATTCTCTGAATTCTTCAATATTCATGTTTACAAGATTATTCTACAAATTTCAAACTATAATTCCCGCGATAATAGATGTATGTTGTTTTGAATCGGATAAAACAAATTTCATACCATGGTGATATATGGATCATAAGAATTCTTCTAAGAATGGGAGTATAGAAGAATATGAAAAACAAAATTGTATTCTTTTTTGATGGTTGTAAAATTTTATATCTATATTTAAAACGTTGAAAAGTACCAAAGAATAATGTTTCAAGCAAAAGAAAATATAATCCAGGATTTTATTGACGGGAAAGAGTCGGCTTTTAAAGAAATTTACGAAAAGTATGTTTCTACTTTGCGTTATTTTGGAAATAAATTTTTATCCGATGAACGGCTAATCGAGGATATTCTTCAAGATACCTTTGTGTCTCTTTGGGAAAATAGGAAGAAGTTTAACAATGAACTTGCGATAAAAAGCTTTTTATATACAGGTGTTAAAAATCGTTGTTTGAATAATCTTCGTCATGAAAAAATTAAGCAGAAATATGTAGAAGGATTCGTGGAAGAACCCTCGGAAAGTTTTCTTGAAAATGTAATTAAAGCTGAGCTTTTCGAAATGTTACATCGTATTTTCGATGAATTACCTCCTGCTTGTAAAGAAGTATACCAGCTCAGTTTGGAGGGGAAAAAACACGAAGAGATAGCTAAGCAACTTCATATATCTATTAATACGGTGAAAAAATACAAGAATAATGCTAATCACTACATGCGTAACCGGATTAAGGATTTTAATCTTTTTCTTTTGTTGTTGAAAAACAGTAGTTTATAGATCGAAGTTTAAAAAATATTATTTTTTTAATATATTGCTATACACCAAACGCTAGTTCAAGTGTTTTAGATGTAAAAATAAAGCATGAACTTTCATTTAGAACATCACATTGCAGAACTTTTATACAGAAGTATACGAGGAAAGTTATCTGATTTTGAGAGAGAAGAACTGAATCAATGGCGATCCGATTCTCCAATGCATGAAGCTTTTTTTATGCGTCTACAAGATGATGGATATATAGGCGAAGAGTTGGGAATCTTTATTAAAGGTGAAGAGAAAAATTCCGTTTTATGGGAACGTATTCGTGAAAACAGCATTCTTCGAAAGAGAAAAAGATTTATTAGATTTTCCTGTTGGGGGGCGGCAGCTGTTTTGTTATTGGGAATTTGTGTTTCTTTATTTATTAAGGAGGGGGAACAGGAAGTTGTTCCGGTTGCAATTCAAACGATATTACCGGGAAGTCATAAGGCAACACTGCTTATGGAAAATGGGGAGGAAATAGAACTTTCAGATTCTGTTCGGATGTCTATTGAACAGGGAATTATTGCTTCAAATAATCAATTGGAGTATGGTGATTTGGTAAAGGAATTGGCATCGGGGTATTATCATGTTTTAAAGATTCCAAGAGGGGGAGAATATCGTTTGAAACTTTCAGACGGAACTATAGTGTATTTGAATTCAGATAGTGAACTTCGTTATCCGGTAAACTTCAGTGCAACTTCTCGTGAAGTAGAGTTAAGAGGAGAGGCTTTTTTTGAAGTAGTAACAGATCCGCAAAGACCGTTTGTTGTGAATGCAGAACAAGTGCGGGTAAGGGTGCTAGGTACTTCTTTTAATGTAAATACTTACGATAAAAATTATATAGAAACAGTTCTTGTGAAGGGGCGTGTCGGGTTGCAGATGGAGGGGAATACTCAAGAGTGGCAAATTAAGCCCAATGAATTGGCTCGTTATGATCGAAAAAATAAAACGATGGAAGTGAAAGAAGTGGATATTTTGCCTTACGTGACTTGGAAAGAGGGACATTTCTTGTTCAAAAATCAAAGTTTGGAGAAAATAATGGATATCATGGCTCGCTGGTATGATGTAAGTGTTGAATTTCAAGATGAATCAATAAGAAATCTTCATTTTACTGGAGATATCAAACGGCATGCGAATTTTTCTATTATATTGAAAGCTTTAACTTCTTCTGTAAATGTAAATTATAAATTGAATGGTCGAGAATTGATATTATATATGAAATAAATAAACGGAAGGTGCGGGAACACCTTCCGCTTTTACACTCTTCATGTGCAACGGGAATTGCCAATAAAAGAGAATTTATAAATTAAAGTAATTCAAAGTTATGAAAAAAAAGTGGTATTTACTTCTTTTTCCGAACTATCGGAATAGAAAAATTTTGAGGGTTATGAGATGGAATATCGTATTGATCCTTGTCTGTGTGTTACAAGTGGCTGCCATTGGGGTATCGGCACAAGAAAAGGTTTCCTTGAACCTGAAGGATGTATCTGCAGAACAAGTGTTTCGGGAGATCAAACGTCAAACGAAATATGATTTCGTGTATAATGAAGAGCAATGTCGGGATCTGGGAAAAATGAGCGTGAACGTGAAGGATGAACCTGTAGGTAAGGTGTTGGATAAGTTGCTTTTGGATAGAGGATTTTCATGGGACTTGCTTGAAGGAGGAATCATTTTGATAAAAGTGCAAAGTAAATCTTCGGATAAAAGGCAAGAATTTAAAATAACGGGGAAAGTGACAGATCAAAGCGGGGAGGTTTTACCGGGAGTTGCTATCTTGATTAAGGGGACGACGATAGGAGTGGCCACGGATGCCAATGGGGAGTTTTCGTTAGTACTTCCCAAGGATTCGGTGGTTTTAGTATTTTCTTTTATCGGAATGGAAACTCAATATGTGGCAATTCCTAAGTTTAAAGTTGGTGAATATCATCAAGAGTTAAAAATCACGATGCAAGAAGAAAAAGTGGCATTAGAAGATGTTGTGGTCACTGGTATCTTTACTCGTAAAAAGGAAAGTTTTACGGGATCGGCTTCTACTTATACTGCAGCAGAGTTGAAAACGATGGGGTCCCAGAATATTTTACAGAGTTTGAAGACGCTTGATCCGGCATTCGCGATTTTGGAAGATAATCAATTCGGTTCGGATCCAAATCGCTTGCCGAACATGGAGATTCGAGGGAAATCAAGCGTGTTAGGATTGCGTGACGAGTTGGATGCTGACCCTAATCAACCCTTGTTTATTTTAGATGGATTCGAATCGTCATTAGCTGTAATTAATGATTTGGATATTAATCGTATAGAATCTATTACGATATTAAAGGATGCGGCTTCAACTGCTATTTACGGATCGAAAGCTGCTAACGGGGTTGTTGTGGTAGAAACGGTGAAACCTAAATCGGGAGAACTTCAGGTGAGTTATAACGGGAATCTCAATCTTTCTATGCCGGATTTGACCAGTTATAATTTGATGAATGCAAGGGAAAAATTGGAATTTGAGAAATTGGCGGGAGGGTATTCTCCGGCTAATTGGAGCGCGGAAAAAGAAATTGAATTGAATGAATTGTATAACAAGAAATTGGAAGCTATAGAGAGTGGGGTAAACACTTACTGGTTGGCCGAACCGTTACGCACGGGAGTAAATCAAAAACATTCTTTGTACGTGCAAGGTGGTGAAGGCCGTTTTCTTTTTGGTTTAGGTGTCGGGTATAACGGTATTTCCGGGGTGATGAAAGAGTCTTTGCGTGAAATCATCAGCGGTAATATTGATTTGATCTATCGGATGGAAAAGTTTCAATTCTCTAACAAGTTTTCGATTAACGTGACGGATATAGAGAATCCTGTTGTACCTTTTCAATCTTACGCGGAAGCGAATCCTTATTTCAAGAAACGGAATAAGGATGGAATTGTCGAGAAATGGTTGGAGAAAAATGATTATTTTGAAGCGTCCAACCCGCTGTGGAATGACAATTTGAATAGTCGCAATGAGGGAAAGAACGTTTCATTGAGCAATTATTTCGTGGCAGAATATTTTCCCACGACAGAATGGCGTGTACGTGCCCGGTTGGGAATAACATACGGGAACAATGATACAGAGGTATTTTATTCCCCGGAGGACACGCGTTTTGAAGATACGGAAGCCTTGAAGAAGGGGGAATATACTTCAACGAATACCCGGTTGAATCAAGCGGAAGGGGAACTTAGCGTGACCTGGGCTAAAGTGTTGGGAGTCCATCGGATCAATTTGGTCGCCGGGGGAAATTTCAATGCAAGCAAGTCTTTGGTTCAGGGGTATTCGGCACAAGGTTTCCCTGATGGGGATTTTACCTATCCTTCTTTCTCGAACGGATACCCGGAACACGGAATTCCCACGTTTTACGAGAGTGTTTCTCGCTCTTTGAACGGTTATTTTAACGTTGGGTATTCATTTGACGATCGTTATCTGATGGATTTTAGTTTGCGTAGCAGCGGGTCTTCCGTGTTCGGATCTTCTAAAAAATACAACACGACCTGGTCTGTCGGTTTGGGATGGAATCTGCACAAGGAGAAATTTATCATGAATAACTTTAATTGGATTAATTTGTTGAAATTGAGGGCTTCTATCGGTAATCCCGGAAATCAAAATTACGACTCGGCCCAAACATTGTTGACTTATGTATTCCAATATGGTTCGATGAATTATTTCGGGTTAGGTGCTATCTTGAATCAGGTGGGTAATCCTGATTTGAAGTGGCAAACCACGTTGGATAAAAATTTTGGTATTGACATTACTTTGTTGAACAGGCGTTTAAATATCACGGTTGACTATTTTCATAAAGTGACGGACCCGCTTCTGATACGGATTGGGATGCCGTTGTCTTCTGGAACACCAACTTATATGACGAATGCCGGAGAACAAACCTCTCAAGGAGTGACGGCTACTGCTTCTTACTATATTATTCAGAATTTTGATAAACGTTTTTCGTGGATGGTACGTGCCAATCTGCGTACGCAGAAAACACGAATCGACAAGATTGGGGACAAATTGTCGTTGCTCAACGCGAGCGGAAAGGGAGCCAATACGGTTCGGTATTATGACGGGGCGGACCCGGATGATATTTGGGCTGTAAAATCGGTGGGTATTGACCCGGCGAATGGTAAAGAGTTATTTTACGATGAAAATGGAAATTACACGTATGATTTCTCATATGATGATGAGGTTATTTGCGGTAATACTCGTCCGAAAATAGAGGGGGTAGTGGGAACGTCTTTGAATTGGAAAGGATTGTCGCTCAGTTTGAATTTCCGTTATCAATTGGGAGCGGATGTGTTTAATGAAGCTTTGTTCAATAAAGTTGAGAATATCTCAACCGAGGGATTGAATAAAAATCAGGATAAACGAGCACTTTACGAACGTTGGCAAAAAGCGGGTGATATTGTGCGTTTTAAAAACATCGCTAATGCCGCATCCACTCCAATGTCTTCCCGGTTCGTGCAAGAGGAGAACGTGTTGACGTTGGAGTCTGTGTATCTTGGTTACGAGTTTTATGACGGTTGGATTCAGAAGCTCGGTTTAAGTAATCTAAAACTGCAGGTTTCTATGCGTGATGTATTTAGAGCATCTTCTATTAAGTCTGAGAGAGGTATTTCTTATCCTTTTGCTCGGAGTTTGGAAGCAGGATTATCGTTTAATTTTTAAAAAACAAGTGGTATGAAATTACATGTTATCATATATTTAAGCCTGTTGTTGTTCGCGGGAAGCGGGTGTTCGGACTTTTTGGATGTGCAGCCCAAGGATAAACAGTCCGAGGAACAACTTTTTGCTACGCGTGGCGGTTTCTATACAGCCGTAAACGGGATATATAATAAATTAGCCGGTTCAACACTTTACGGCAAGAATCTTACTTACGAGATGATTGATATCCTCGCTTTTCGTTACACGCCGCTATCCGTGAATAAATATTATACGGCTTTAGTGAAACCGGATTACACGGATGAAACTGTTGAGGCTAATTTGTCGAGTATTTGGTCGTCAGCTTACGCCACGATCTTAAATTGTAACGTGTTGCTTAAAAACTTGGAGATAAGTACCGGGGTATTAAACGAGCAGGAAAAGAAGGTGTTGACGGGAGAGGCTTTGGCCTTGCGCGCTTTCTTGCATTTGGATATGTTGCGCTTGTTTGGTCCCGTGTATGTGAAAAATCCGTCTGCGGAGGCAATCCCTTATAATGAATCGGATAAAGTTTCGGCGTTACCTATATTGGCGGCCGATACGGTAATGGGACGAGTGTTGCGGGATATTAATGCCGCAGAACAACTGCTTAAGGGGAATGATCCCGTGATCGAACAGGGGGCTATGGCTTCACTGGAAGAAGATCAGGAAGTGTACTTGCGCTATCGTCAATTGCGATTCAATTATTATGCTGTTTTGGCATTAAAAGCCCGGGCGTATTTGTATGCAGGGGATAAAGCAAATGCATTAACGGCAGCTCGCCAGTTGTTGGCAGATGAAAATGTGGCTAAACATTTTCCCGCGGTGGATCCGAATAAATTGTTAGCTAACCAAAGAACTCCCGATCGGGTTTTCTCTACCGAGGTATTGATGGGGTTCTATGATAAAGCCCGGGCAGATATTTACACGTATTATTTTGATGACGAGACAGCCGGGAATAATTTCTTACAGCCTAAACCCAATTTCGTGTTGAGTAGTCTTTTTGGCAACGAGAGTCAGGATTATCGTTATCAAACACATTGGAAAACCGCTACTAGCGTGGGGGTACAGGGAGATATTTTTATAAAGTATAAAAAGATTGATAAACCTAAAGACGAGAAGAATCCCGATAAGCCGGACAAGGATTTGGAATATTTTCATGCCGTGTTGATGCCATTAATCCGTTTGAGTGAGGTATACTACATCGCGGCCGAATGTGAACCGCTTCTAGCAGATGGATACGAGTGGTTGAGTCAAATACGGGCCAAACGCGGATTACCTGCTTTGCCCGTGAAAAATGAAAGAGATTTGCGAACGAAATTGAATAACGAATATGCACGTGAATTCTGGGGAGAAGGACAAACTTTCTTCTTGCACAAGAGGTTAAATACGGATTACTTGTGGATTGATGAAGCGGGATATAATTATAATGGAGCGAATTATTTTGAGTTTACCATTCCGTTACCGGCGGGAGAAATTGAAAATCGTTAAAAACAAGAATTATGAAATTGAGAATAATATTATTTGCGCTAATATCATTTCCCTTTTTGTGGAGTTGCGATAAAAAAGAAATTCCAGTGTTCGCTAGCGATGATGCAGGAATTTATTTCCAGAGATTGACGAATGCTGTTTATGGTAGTACAACGGAATATTATGGTGATTCGACCGATTTTTCTTTTGCCGGAACGAATGCTTATTATACGAGTCACGTACTGTACGCTCCTGTTTTGACCATGGGGAAAGTGGTCGATTATGACCGGCCGTTTAAGGTTGTCGTTGATATGGAAGAAACGACAGCTGTTGAAGGAAAAGATTTCGAGATCGAGTTAGACTCGCTGGTAATTAAGGCCGGAACAAGTAAAGCGGAGGTGCCGGTTCGTATCATACGCACGGAGACTTTATTAGAGAAAACGTTGAAAATAGTGCTTCGTTTGCAAGAGAATGAACATTTTAAATGTTATCTGGAAACCTATAAAAACACGAATCTTTACACGGCAAAAGGAGAGCAAATTAGTGGTGTTCGTTATGTTTTCACATTTAACGAGATGTATACGCAACCCAATTTCTGGAAAAATTACGCGGAAAAGGACTATTTTGGAGAATGGACGGCAAAGAAGTATCAGGTGGTAAATCAAGTGTGCGGGTTAACCCCGATAGATTGGCAATATGCTAACTATTACGGGTATAAAATGCAATCTGCACGACTTCCCTTCTTCGCTCGAACCGTGCGAATTTATTTACAAGAGCAGGCTGATGCGGGAAATCCTGTAACGGATTCGGATGGGAAGTATATGCAATTGGCCCCGAACTACGAGGTGGATTATTCTGATTATCAATAATTGTTTAAAGAATTGTCAATATGAAAATAAAAAATGTAATATTACTCTCGTTCATTCTCTTTTTGATGTCGTGCTATGACGACAAGGGGAATTATGATTATAGCGAGATGGCAGAAATTAAAATAGAGAACTTGCCCGAAACGCTTGAAATTCTTGGAGGTATAGAGCATATTGTTGCCCAACCGAAGGTGATTTCTTCATTGGAAGGAGAGATTAAGGATGGAAATCCTAATTTCGAGTTTTCTTATAAGCTGGAGTTAAAGGGAGGAAGCCAATTATATAATGAAGCATGGGTAGATTTGAATCCGTCTAAATCGTTAAACTTGGATACGTTAATTTCAATCCCATCGGGGAATTATGTCGTGTGGTTTGCGGTAAAAGATAAACGTTCCTCTATCGAGTATTCTACAACTTTTGACGTGAAAGTGACTTCTTCCACGTACGAAGGTTGGTTGGTATTGTGTAACGAGGGTGAAGAAGAACGTGTGAGGATGGATATGATTTCCGTTATTTCGGCAGATCGGATTGAACCCGCTTATGATTTGTTGTCTTTGTTAGGACTTCCCGATCTGAAAAAAGCAACGAAGATCGGATTCTATCCGGCACCTGTTGCCACGGGGGATGTTATTTATCTCATGTCGGAAGAAGGTACTTACAAACTTAACCAGAATACCTTCGAGACGAGTGATATGTATAACATTTACACGACAGACTTTATTGTAGCACCAAGCGATCCGGATGAAAGCATCGTTGAATATATGCCCTTGGCAAACATGGGCCCTCCTACTGCACGTGCTATTTTTGCCGTTTCAAATAAAGGGAATGTTTATGCATTAGTAACGGCTGCGGGAGCGGCTTTTGAAATGCCAATCAATACTTCTGTTCGCGGGAAGTCCCCCGAATACCGTGTCGCCCCGTATGTTGGTATAAGTATGGTTCGTTACCCGGGAAACAGTACGGCCGCCTTGTTCTATGATATAGATAATAAACGTTTTGTGGGTTGGAGCTTCAAGAGCCCGACAAGTAATGACGTTAACCAGATATTGACACCTGTTCCTAATCCGGAAGTCGGAGGATTGTTTGACTTTAAAACCGGAATGGATCTAGTTTACATGGAAGGAACTCGTTATTCGAATGGCTTGGTGTACGCCATATTGCAAAACGCTTCTGGGAAACGAGTTATATATGGAATTAATATGAGCGGAACGGGATTCGTGCAAGAGAGTAAATACGAAAATTTGAACGCCCCAGATTTCGATAAAGCTACAGTCTTTGCTTTCCATTCTCAGTTCCCTTATATGTTCTACGGTGTGGGAAACAAAGTGTATTTGCATAATTTGGGAACCAATATGACTTATGAAATGAAAAATATCAATTTGGGAGCCAACGAAGAAGTGACCATGTTGAAATTTAATTTGTATCATAATAATTATTGGTGGCCGGAACCCTCGGAAGAATTTATGGCCCGTCAATTCGAATTGATGGTGGGTACTTATGATAATAGTGTTAGTGGTGTGAACGGAGGAAAGTTGGGATTCTATAAAGTGGATGGCGAGAATAATTCGATAACAAAACGAGTGGAATATTCCGGTTTCGCTCGGATAAAGGATGTCCGGTACAGGGAAAGACGTTAGGTAATTACAGCAAACTCCCTCCCTCCTTCAGGCTCACTTGAACAAAGAGACGAGGGAGTTTGGTTATGGAAACAAGCATTTCTTTCATGTATTGTAAAATGGAATATAATTACCAAATTTTTTTTCTATCTTTAATAGAATCAAGTATTGTCTTGTTGATAGGACAAAAATAGTTTGTATTTGTCCTATCAACAAGACAAATATAATGGAAGGATAAAGATATTTTGGAATCAGTTGTTACGGATAGTTAGATGTAAACAACTAAATATCAGAATTTTGTTATTTCTTCAACGGGAATGAAAGTTGGTAAAACAACTTTCATTCCTATTTGTTAATCAGTTACAATAATTATTACCTTACTGATCGTTTCTAGTGAGAACTAGAAGAAAAAGAATGGAAATACAATAGAGAAGTTACCTTTTTCTCGTGGATCATTCAGAGCTTAAACGGCGCTTAGACATTCCGTTATGGCTGATCAACGTTTGAGCTTCGAATGAGTTCTGGGTAAGGGGTATTATTTGGAACTTATCTGTCCTTTATTTGGAATATATTTGTGTATAAATCCTAGGTTAAATATTCTTTTATTTTACAATTTAATTTCGTTCGTTTATTTGCTCTCTTTAATGTGGGAGATTCTGTAATTACCAGCACTTGAATAACATATATAATAGGGAATGTCTTATTTGGGGTAAAACATAGTTAAAACAAAGATAGTGTTCTGGTTTAAACATCTACCTCAAAACACCTCATTTTCTCTTGAAAACAAAAAAGCAGTTACATTTTTGATTTTGTAACTGCTTCATTTTTAAGTGGTCCCACTTGGGCTTGAACCAAGGACCCCCTGATTATGAGTCGCAAGTTTGTTGTTTTCATGGCGTTTCATGTCTTTTCATTCGTTGATATAAAACCCTGAATAACAGATGAGAATATGAGAAATATTTCCCAATATATTTCTTCGGTATTCATTAAATGGCTATACTTGCATGCAAATTGTATGTACAATGTACATACAGAATAGAAGTGTCTATGTTTAAGTTTACGAAGGATAGAATATCAGTTATGACGGTCTTGGATAAACGTCGTCCCAAGTCTAGTGGGCTTTATCCTGTAAAGGTTCAGGTCGTTTATAGACGTGTGCAGAAATATTATCTTACGGGTAAAGAATTGACAGAAGAGGAATGGCAGAAATTACCGGAAACAAAGAGCCGGCGTCTATTGGAGATTAGGGAGAGCATAGAAAATAGTTTTTCTTTGGTCAAGTATAATGTGGAGGCTCTTGCTGAAAAAGGAGGTTTTTCTTTTGATGCTCTGAATGTTCGTTTAGGGAAAGCCACGGGAGATACCGTGAATAGTGCTTTTAAGGCAAAGATTGAAAACCTGAAAAAGGAAGGACGGATAGGAACGATGGAATGGTATGAAAATATTTATTTGTGGGTTGAGAAATTTGGAGGAAATAAAATATCTTTTGATACTATAACTATTGATTGGTTGAAACGTTATGAGCGCTTTTTATTGAAAGATAAGAATCATACAACCGTTGGAATGCACATGAGGGCTATTCGGGCAATCATGAATGAAGCGAAAAAGGCCGGAGTGATTAAGGATAGCCAATACCCTTTTGGTAAAGATAAATATGAGATTCAAGCGGGAGCAGGTCGTAAGAAAGCTTTGACGCTACAAGAAATAGGGAAGATTGTCCGGTTCTCAGATGGAAATGAGACAACAGAGAGGTATCGAGACCTTTGGTTTTTTATGTATTTGTGTAATGGGATCAATACGGCTGATTTGGTGAAGTTGAAATATAAGAATATCCATGATGGCGAGATTTGTTTTGTGCGTCAAAAAACGGAACGAACGAATAGAACAATAAAAGAAATTTGTGTGCCGATCACTCCCGAAATGGAGACTATAATTAAAAGGTGGGGAAATGAACCGTTGCCTGATAATCTGATCTTCCCATATCTTGAAGGAGTTGATGATCCAATCAAACATAAGCATTTAACTAAAGATCTTACTAGGCGGATTAATAAGCGTATGAAAAGGATTGGCCAGGCTTTAGGGATAGAGAATATAACGACCTACACGGCCCGTCATTCGTTTGCTACGGTTTTGAAACGTTCGGGAGCTAATATATCTTATATTTCGGAGAGTCTGGGACATAGTGATCTTAAGACAACAGAAGCTTATTTGGCTAGTTTCGAGAAGGAGGAAAGGCAGAAGAATGCAAGGCTGTTAACTAAGTTTGATAATTAGTTTAGTGATAATTTGTAGTTTTGTCAGTTTTGAATATAGAAGTTGTTTTTGATTCAATTTAATGATACTAAAGTAGAAAAGAAAAAATGATGTTATTCTGAAGTTTTTAGGTGGAATATGTTAGATCTTTTCATATTTTTGTCTTAATTTGATTTAGGTAAATTCTACAATATGAATAAGATAAAAAAATATTAGAAAAAAAAGTTATTAACCAGACTTAGTTAACAGAGCAATTAGATAAGAGTTTTAATATGTGAATATCTATAGTACTGAATAGATGACAATCAATAATAGAATAGTTGTATAGAATGGCTATAATATTGCAAGTAGAAGTTCGTGATTTATTGGTTGGCAATAAAGACATTGATATTAAAATAAGGTAAAGGATGAATGATATACAGAATATAAGTCATGTTTATAGGGGATTAATTTTACGTAATAGAGCTTTTGCATCTTTTAAGAAGGATGAATTAGATATCATTTATTCAGATATGAAGGAGACTGTTCCAAAGGATATTACAGTGTTGGATCCTATGAGTGGCTATGGAGGTGGAATGACATTTTTAGGAAAAGAAGGTTACAAAACAATTAATATTGAGATTAATCCACCTTCTTATTTTTGGCAATTACTTATAAATCCTCGAAATACAGAAGAGATATTAGCATTAATTCAAAGATTAGAGGAAAAACGAAAGTATTTGCCTAAAATTAAGGAAATATTTTCTATTACAGATGATCTTTTTACAGAAAATGCTGCGATTTTAATTAAAGAATTGTATGAATTTATTTCTCGTTATTCTATTAATAAAGAGTTATCAATAGCTCTATTATTGCCTTTTGTTTCTCGATTTGCAAACTATCAAATTAGCTCAACAAATATAACTCATTTTAAAGAAGGAGGAATGCAAACTTATGTAGGCTGGGAAAATGATTTCATGGCTTATTTATTTGTAATAAAGAATAAATTGCAAGAGGCTTATATTTTGTATAAAGAAATTGATCATCAAAATATTTGTGGTGATATGATGAAAGTAAAATTAGCTGAGAAATATTCTTGTTTTGTGACATCTCCACCTTATCCAAATTATCGTGATTATTCTAAATTATTTAAAATAGAAAATTGGGTTTTAAACAATATTATAAATGATGTCGTTACTGACTTTAGAATGATGATAGGATCAAATAATGTAAGTGGTAAACAATATGGAAACATACAATCAAAATGTGCAAATCATTTTTTAATGAAATTACTTGATAAGTCAAGAATGTTAAAAAAGAAATCTAGGAGAGATATAGAAATCTATTATTATCCATATTTTGCTCAATATTTTTTTAATATGCAAGAAGCGTACGTTAGATTGAATGATATGATTACTAATAATGCTATTGGATATATTGTTGTGAATGACAACATAACTAGAGATATAATTGTACCCGTTGGAGCTTCGATATGTGATATTTTTGAAAATATGAATTATAATGTACAGTATTATAATATATCTCAGATTAGTCATTATGGTAATATTGGGAAGACTGCCAAAAGAATTAATTCCCATCATACAAGGTATATATTGAAAGTATGGAAATAGTAGTAAAGACAAAAAAAGGGTTATTTATAAGACAGAATGAAGATTCTAGTTTAACAATATTTTCTCCTTACTCTGGATTGTTTTTTGCGGTTGCGAAACAATATGCAAGTAGTGTCTTGGATTATTATAATGGAAAAGAAGTTGTATTACCTGAAATTATTATACGTAATTTGAATATAGGTATATCAGAGTATCGAGGAAAATTTGACATTGTTCATTGGCTTCCACAGAAAGAGTTTTTTGACAGAAGATTGATAGAAAAACCTATCGTTGTTAATTGGTTAATTTCAAATAAATGTAATTTTAATTGTAGTTATTGTTATGCAGGGGATGTTATTGACAAAGATTTTGAAGATTCAAATATTGTAGAAATTGCTAATAGAATATTAGCATTAAATCCACTTGCAATTGTTTTTTCTGGAGGCGAACCTCTTCTTGAGAAAGAAAAAATAATGAAAGCATTAAAGGTTTTGGGGGATAAAGTGGGGATTATTCTAGATACAAATGGATATATTTATGATGATGAATTAGTTGCAGCATTAAAAAAATGCAATGCCGTCATTCGTATCTCTCTAGATTCGCTTCATAATGAATTGAATAGTAAAATTAGGCCAATGAAAGATTCTTGTGCTAATAAAACAGCATTAGAAACTATTATTAAAAATCTATTCAAATACGAAGAAAATAATTTAACTGTATTGATACATACGGTAGTTACTCCTATTAATAAGA